>OICB01000075.1_pt1 | contig 62027 bp, 58 predicted proteins | sample 1581121 | NCBI WGS metagenome assembly OICB01 (sample SAMEA3882544, study PRJEB24775) | human gut metagenome | biome: human-associated habitat; feature: intestine environment; material: feces | place: Netherlands | collected 2009/2010 | reverse complement strand
GATGATAATTAAGATTGTAAACCGATGTGCTACCATACGTAAGTCTGTTTATATCTTTTATATCAATCATTATAACACATATGTTCGTATTCGTGTGTCATAAGGCCAAAAAACAGGCAATTCATCACGTCCTTAAAAGAACGTGTTTCCTTGCACACTTTCAAAAACAATTCGTCGTCTTTAATCCGCCCGACTTTGTTCTTGCGTTCGTCTTCATGGTCATTCAACGCAATCTGAAGCTCATTTCTGTAAACGCCGAAATCGTCATTGACGATCCAAGGACCAATGCTGCTGGAAACGAATGCAGCCGAAATACTGCTCTAATTGCTTTTGCATATGACATCTCCTTGTAACATAATTTCATTCATAATAACATATTTTATGTTATTTCTTTATAATCGACCTGGTTTTTATGCATATTTAGGTAAGGTATACGATTATTATTAATAAGTACAACCACATAATATGTATTGCAGTCAAATATCATAAACAAACCGACATTTTTATGTAAGTGAAAAGAAGTCCCCGAAGGAACTTCTTTCGCCACAAATCATATTCTTTTTTATCGAGGGAAGTCCGGTTGATGATCCTAATGTTTTACAAAATAGGAGTACAATGGGGGGGTACAAATCCCATCCACATTTCCTAAAAGCCTTGATTTTAAGCCTTTTCAGCCAAAAGTACGGTTTCTGGGCAAATTATAGCATATTGTTGCAAGTCTATTCTTACAATTCCATCAGAAAATGTTCATGCAGCGCACGTTTCACCTGATCGAAATTACCTCGCTCCGGACATTGGATGGAAACAACCAATCCCTTCTTTGGGAGAATCGTTGTAATCTGTCCGAATGCGCCATCAGCACGATAGGATCCTGGATATGGACTGATCCAGAACTGATAGCCATATCCTACATGCCAAAGATTTGCAGATGGCTCGAAGGTAAATTTCGGGGTGGACACCTCCTGCACCCAGTCCCTGCTGACAATCTGCTCGCCCTTCCAGTTACCCTCAGCCAGATAGAGCTGTCCCAGTTTCATCATCTCGGTACAAGTCAGATACATACCTCCGCCGCCATTCGGATGTCCCTGTGGATCATGCTCCCAGAGCGGCCATCCCATATCAAGGGGCTGGAATACCTTCTCATACAGATACTCTCCCATCCGCTTGCCAACGGCCCGTTCTACCATATGAGCAGCCAGAATACTGTCGGCAGAGGAATAGCAGAATGCACTGCCTGGCTCCACAGGAACCGGCTGTGCCATCATATATTTCTCATAATCCGGTGCGCCGACGCCCGGACGTCTGTCCGCATTCATCAGAAGTGCCTTACCAAAGCCACTGGACATGCAGAGCAGATGTTTCAACTGAATCTTCTCCAGATTTGGATCCGGATTTGAAGGAAGTTTATCTTTAAACACTTCCGCCACACAATCTTCCAGGCTTAGTTTTCCCTCTTCAATTGCGAGTCTAACTGCTGTTACCGTAAAACTCTTGGTATGTGAATAAATATTTCTCGGTGCATTTGCTGCGTAGTGCATCTCACAGAGTACCTTGTTCTCATCTCCGACACTGATAGCTTCCAGCGGCAGATTGTGGCTGCTGGCATATCAATGAAATTCCAAAAACTTCTCTTCCAGTAACATAATACCTCTGTCCTTTCCGGCAAATCTTTGATGTCAGTCCGATATAACCGATGCGACGTATCGCAAGGTTAAAACCAATCTATCTGACATCTCCAATCTGGTTCTATTATCTCATACACATCTCTGCATCTGTCGGCAGTGGCATCAGCGGTGCGGACGGCAGGGTCTGATACCAATAAGCAACACTGGTGTAATCATCGTAACGCGGTCCGGTCCAGCCCATGTTGTCGAGTGTCATACGAAACTTATTCTCAAAACGGATCGGGTCTGCAATATGGAAATGATACAGCAGGAATCTCTGCTGTCCGTTATAGAATTCCCGGTTGTCTCCATAGATTGCATACATGCCGGTATATAAGCCGCTGAAGGTCTGATAGCTCTTGATGATGATGTCATTTCCAAATCCATAGGAACCGCCGAAGTAGTCTTCAGTTCCGGTATAGTGGATAGACGGATACGGATCATCGTCCAGATACATGCGGGCTTCGCCTTCTACCCAACAGGTATTGTTGCCATTCATACCAGTTGCCAGAGTCACACCAACAAATTGTCCCTTGCCTTCGATTCCGTCAACGATTGTGTAGGTACGACCCTTCTGAACCGGGTGCTCTTGGCGATAGGTGGCATGGAAATAACCAGCCTCCGCCGGAATCTCCTGATAAGCTCCGGTGATAATATAGTAGAGATTTTCATCCTTGTCACCACGGTTTTCCATCGTGATCCGAGCTCTCTTATGGAACGGCATCTCAAAATAGCTGTTATAGCCGCGACCAGGAGCTACCAGCATCATGGCAGAATTCAACACCGGATATTTGCCATCCCGGTCCACGAAATTTTCATCATAGGCACATCCGAAGAATGCAGAGAGCGGAGCTTCCACAGACGGATATTCCTGATCATCCCAATACATACGGATGATAAAATGGTGCCCGACATATCCGGTAAACCACATATGCTGGATTACACCCGGTCCTGCAGCATCTACCAGAGTTACGGTTTCCCCTGCAGGAATCGTCACGGTCGGACGAAGCTTGGTGCAGTCACCGCCCTGGGAACCACCTGCGCGTACACCGGTTGGATTCTCTGCGGAAAATGCAAACGTTTTGGAGTTCTGAATCATACAATAGTTGTTCATATTCTTCTCCTCTCTGATCAAACCTGAATCATCTGAAATTATTGCTTACTACGCTATCGCGTTTCTCTATTCACTATAAATTCACTATAACATTTATCTCCCATGAAGTGACGGAATTACAGAATCATTCCGTCTGCGCCTTCTCATTTTCTTCCCGGATAATCTCCTTTAATTCTTTTTGCATCACATCCAGTGGAGCCTTCTGTCCGGTCCATAATTCGATCTGAGCAGCCCTCTGGAACTGGACATACCAAGACCATTCAGGATTTTGCAGCCCTTCTTCTCAGCATTTTTCAGGAATGCGGTCTTGGACGGGTTGTAGCAGGCATCAAAATAAAACTGTCCTGGCCTGATTAGTTCAAATCTTTGTATATGGGTTTTTGTATTGCCCGTGGTTTTGTGTTCTGTCACCGTATTGAAGGTTTTTCATCTTTCTTAAGTGACTCCCTTGTGATCTTTTTCATATCAAGGAATGGCAGCCCGGATGATGCGTCTGCTCGACAATCTCCAATACAAGGCCGCCATCAATCGGCATATTCATCATGACGCATATAAGGTGCTGGCGGTTCTCATCCCCGATAGCGTTCAGCAGCTTCCGGCATTGTTTAAATTCCGCCTCCAGTTTATGGACCTCCTTTATTAAAGCGCTTAAACTGATTATACCATAAATCCATGAACAAAGTTTATCTGTAAAGAAAATTGATACAGAGTTTTTCAAAATCGGTCCATCTGCTCCTGGGTAGCCACCTGCCTACAACTTGTATTGCTATTTCCTATCGTTCCGAACAATGCAACCATTGTCCGGCAGCTGTTTCAGATACCAACAATTCATACGCAATATATTCATATAGCAATCTATTTGCAAGCATCTTGCATATGGATATTATGAGTGCAAGGTGACTATTTTATACTCTGCACCAAAGCATCCTGCCAGCATTTCTCTCCTCCCCGCAGGAACTTCTTTCACCACAAATCATATTCATTTTTATCGAGGACAGTCCGGTTAACAAATTCCACCCCGAAAGCTTTGCTTTTAGGTTGTCGCGGTACACTCGCGCAAAATGAGGGATAAATCTAAAGTCCAAGATTTCTCATCGTCATTTTGCGTCACCTATTTTCCTGTCCTTGTAATAATATTCTTTGTCGCGTTCGCCGATTTCACGCATCACGCGACACGGATTGCCGACTGCCACGACGTTTGCGGGAATGTCCTTCGTCACGATGCTGCCGGCACCGATAACGGTGTTGTCGCCGATCGAAACCCCGGGAACGACGACCGTTCCGGCACCGAGCCAACAATTTTTGCCGATATGGATTGGCATGTTGAACTGGCACCCTTTTTCGCGCAGCTCAGGCAAGACGGGATGTCCGGCAGATGCCAGCGTGACGTTTGGCCCGATCATCGTATGGTCGCCGACATAGATGTGCGTATCGTCAACCGCAGTCAGGTTGAAGTTGGCGTAAACGTGATTGCCGAAGTGGACGTGACGTCCGCCGAAGTTTGCATGAAACGGCGGTTCGATGTAGCACCCTTCGCCGATTTCGGCAAACATTTCCTTCAGAAGCTCCCTTCGTTTTGCCATTTCGGTCGGCCGCGTCTGGTTAAAATCATAAAGCCTGTCCAAACATTTCATTTGGAGTTTTGCCAATTCCTTGTCGTTTGGCAAATACAGTTCGCCATTGTGCATTTTTTCAAAAATTTCGTTCATTTGTTTCACCTCGTCATAAATACCGCTTACATTATAACGGTTATTGGTACAAATTGGCAATTACAATCTCTGGTTTTTTCGCAAAATTCAGTGCTCAATGAGCTTTTGTGCTACAATACTTTCAGACAATACGAAAGGAGCGACGGGACGCTTTTCCCGCAAACAACATTGAAACATATCGTAACCGGCATCATCGCCCCTGTCGATTCGGGCAAGACCACGCTGACGGAAGCCTTGCTCTACAAGGCAGGCGAACTCAAAAAACTCGGCAGAGTCGACAACGGAGATGCCTTTTTGGATTTTGAAGAACTTGAACGAAAACGCGGCATCACGATCTTTTCACACCAGGCGAATCTGACTTGGAAAAATCTGCAGCTGACTTTGCTCGACACCCCTGGTCACGTTGATTTCGTCTCGCAGACTGAACAGGTTTTGCGCGTGCTCGACTGTGCGATCATGGTCGTTTCAGCCCGCGACCTGATCACGAGTCATGCCAGGACGCTCTGGAATCTGCTTGACTTCTACCATGTTCCGACGTTCGTCTTCGTCAACAAGCTTGATTTGAGCGAGCTTTCAAAAGCAGACATCGTGCAACGACTCAAACAGCTCGATCGGGGCATCGTTGCCTTCGACGGCACGGAAACAGAAGAACTCGCGGAACTTGATGACGCTCTTTTGGAAAAATACCTGGAAAACGATTCGATCGACCGAACGGACGTCTTAGCCTTGATCAAGCAGCGCAAAGCCTTCCCGTGCTTTTTCGGTTCTGCGCTCAAGCTTGAAGGAATCGATGCTTTGCTTCAAGGACTTGCTGATTTTGCGCCGGAACTCGAATCTCGAAACGAATTCGGCGCGCGCGTCTTCAAAATTTCTCACACCGAAAAAAAAGAGCGTCTGACCTGGCTGCGCGTGTTCGGCGGGAGCCTTCATCCAAAAGACATGATTTTAGATGATCAAAAGGCAAACGAGCTCAGAGTCTATGATGCAAAAAGATACGGTGCCGCAAAAGAAATTGTCGCCGGCCAAATCTGTGCCATCCCGAACCTGAATGAAACTTTTGTCGGACAAGGCTTGGGTTTTCTTGAAAACGATGCATCATCCTGCATGACGCCGGTTCTAAGCTATGCGCTAAATCCGAACGGATGCGACCTTCATGCCTGCCTTGTGGCCTTAAAAGAACTTGAAGACGAAGACGAACATCTTCACGTCGTCTGGTCAAAACAACTGAACGAACTGCGCGTGCAGCTGATGGGTCCGATTCAGCTTGAAGTTTTGCAGCAGATTTTAAAGGACCGCTATGAACTGGACGTTTCATTTGAACAAGGCAGGACTTTGTACAAAGAAACGATCACCCAGACGATTGAGGGCGTAGGCCACTTTGAGCCGCTGCGTCACTACGCGGAAGCGCATTTGATCATGGAACCCGGAAAACCGGGAAGCGGCCTGGTCTTTTCGTCAGACTGCAGCTTGGAAGAACTCGACAAAAACTGGCAAAATCAGATTCTCTCCTGTCTGAAGTCAAAAGAACACCTCGGCGTTCTCATCGGAGCGCCCTTGACAGACGTCAAGATCACCCTCGCAACCGGCAGAGCAAGCATCAAACACACGGTCGGAGGCGATTTTCGCCAAGCGTCAAGCAGAGCCGTGCGCCAAGGTTTGATGATGCTAAAAAAACGCCACGGACTAAAACTGCTTGAGCCATGGTACCGCTTCGTGCTCAAAGTCCCGGAAGAAAAACTCGGTCGCGCGATGAACGACATTCAGCAGATGAGCGGCACCTTTTCCTTGGATCAGGCTTCCGGAACTCTGAGCGGCCTTGCTCCGGTCAGCGAGATGCAGTCATATGCGGAAACCGTGCGCACCTATACCCGCGGAAAAGGCCTGCTTGAACTGAGCGTTGACGGCTATCGACAATGCCATAACGAACAGGAAGTCGTTTCAAACAGCAGCTACGACCCGCTTTCAGATTTGGAAAACACGCCGCAGTCCGTCTTCTGTGCTCACGGCGCCGGATATACGGTCGACTGGAGCGACGTGCCGAAGATGGCGCACGTTCCGTACAGATTATCGTGAAGATTCGGTTCCTTATTAAGACGCTAAACAGGACATTATACTCAAAATCCCGAATACCCAAAAACAGCGGCCGGACAGAAAAGACAATTTCTGTCCGACCGCTGTTTAAATGTAACATCGCTATGTCACTATCGCAGGTCGCCGGCCGCCTTGACCTTGACGCGGCTTGTGTGGCCAGGGTAGTAGGCAAGGGGAACGTCTTCCATTTCGATGATCTCAACCGTGTCGCGGACGGCGCCGGCTTCGACGGCGGCATCAACGGCAGCGGCCCTGGCGTTTTCGAGAGCCTGGTCACGTGGGGTTTCATCATAGTCGACCAGTTTCTCGTATGTTCCGCTGACCTTGGAGATGGCGGAACCGATGGCGTTGGCGCAGCCGAAGTGCTCCGGCTTGAGGACGGAGGAGGCGCCGGGGATGTCTTCCGGCAGGATAACGGAGCCGCCGCCGACCAGGATGAGGTCTGCGTCAGCGTTCGAGACCTTCATGGAGTCGACGCTGTCCTCGACCATGGCGCGCATGACGGCAAGAGCCTTGTCGGCAACCTCTTGGGGGATGCCGGCAGTCCTTTCGGCGTCGCCGAGGTCGGTCAGGCCGCAGCGGACGGCGATGTCGGTTGCAGTCATGACGTCGCCGCCGAAGACGAGGGCCTTCTTCGTTATCTCGTAGCCGACGCTGTCCGGTCCGACGGTCACGCTGCCGTCGGATCGGACGCGGACGATGGAGCCACCGCCGAGGCCGATGGAGATGACGTCCGGCATTCTGAAGTTCGTGCGGACACCGCCGATGGTGACGGCGACGCTGGATTCACGGGGAAAACCGTTCTGAATCACGCCGAGATCGGTGGTTGTGCCGCCGACATCAACGACGATGGCGTTCTTCAGATTGGAAAGATAGCTGGCGCCGCGGATGGAATTGGTCGGACCGCAGGCAACCGTCAGAATCGGGTAGCGGCGAGCATGTTCCATTGTCATGAGCGTGCCGTCGTTCTGACTGAGATAGACGTCTGCGTTCGTGATGCCTTCATCCTGCAGACTCTTGGCGAAGCCGTCCGTGAATCGCTCCGCCACCTGCCAGAGCGCTGCATTTAAAATAGTTGCGTTCTCGCGTTCGATAAGACCCATCGAGCCGATTTCGCTTGAGATGGAGACGTGGACGTCGTCGCCCATCACCTGGCGGCAGAGCCTGGCCGCCTCGAGTTCGTGGTCATTGCGGACCGTTGAGAAGACACAGGATACGGCGATGGACTTCACGCCCTTTTCCTTCATGTCAGTGAAGAACTTCTCCGCCTCCTCGCGGTCGAACGGTGCGAGCTCCTTGCCGTCATACTCGAAGCCGCCGCCGATGATGACGCTGCCAGCAGCAATCCTGCGGATGTCATCGGCCCAGTCAACCATCGGACGGATGCCGGTAGAGGCAGGAGCTCCGATGCGCAAAATGCCGATTGGCGCAAGATTCTTGCGCTCGACGATGGCATTCGTGCACTGCGTCGTCCCGAGCATCGCCTGGTTGATCTGCTTCGGGTCCACGCCGGACTTGTCAAGCACCGTGCGCATGGCGCCGAGAATGCCGTCGTAGATGTCAGCGGACGTCGGATACTTGATGTCCGCCACGACGGAACGGTTTTCGTCAATCAGAACGGCATCCGTGTTGGTGCCGCCCACGTCTATTCCAAGTTTGTACATGTCAGATTCCTCCCTTGCAGCGTTCTTCCAACGGAATGTAGTCCGTATCCAGCCCAAAGTAGCGCGGACCAGCCAGTTCGAGGCCCTTTTTCGTCCGCCACAGGTGGAAGCACTTCATCCCCACGGCCATGACGCGCTTGCCGTATTTCATCGCATCCGTCGTGACCGGCCGGAACGTCTCCGTGTCGACCAGGCAGATGAGGTCAGGCGTCGTCGCCATGATTTTTCCGTCAACCACAACGGCGAGGTTCTCGTTCTGGAATTCTACGCAGGCCTGATGACCCTTGAACTCGCCGATTCCGTCGAGCACGGCCTTGCCGAAGTTGAAACCGGCGCGTGTCTCGCGCAGAACGTCTGAAATCTTGCCCTTGAAGAGCTTGTAGCCTTCCGTCATTTCCAGGAAGTGCTCCTCCGGCGTCTGGTCGCCGCTGTCCTTGACCGTGCGGATGGCACGGCCGAGTCTCTCGCTTTTCGTCACGATACCGCGGACGCCGAATTCCTTCATCTGCTTCCCGCTCATCGGATAGAGCGAAACGGACACCGAACCGCCGCAGCTCATCGTCACGGAACGGGCCAGTTCTTCGGTCCACTTGTTCGTGATCGTCTCGAAGATGCAGCTGTTGCCCTTCTCGTCGACAAGAGCCATGGGCGTTGACTTCACGCCGCCAATGGTGAACGTGACCATCTGCAGTTCGGGGAACGCGCGACCCATGCCGTCGACGTCGACCATCGGCATGTTCATGCGGGCAGCCGCCGCAACCGGCAGCATCGAGTTGACGCCGCCTGCTTCAATCGGCATGAACGCATAGATCTTCTTGCCGAAGAAGTCCGAGACCATGTCGAAGAGCTTCTGATATTCCGTTCCGCCGACGGCCTTTTCAGCCAAAACGGTCGGCGCGCCCATCATCGCAATCGGCACGACGAGCGCATCGTCCGGAACCTCGTCCGGATCGAGCAGCGTGACCGGTCCGCAGTCCCTGACGGCTCCGATGGCCATCAGCTTGCCCACGTAGGGGTCACCGCCGCCGCCCGCGCCGAGCAGCGCAGCGCCGGTTGCAATATCTTCAATTTCCTTGATACCTATCTTACGCATGTTATCTCTCCTTTACACAGCTTGACTTGTTTCTCCGGACGGAACCAGCTTTGCGATGATCACGTACAGCACGAGCGAAATCACGATGCCGTTGACCGGACCGACGAAGAACGGAACGTTCAGGAACGGCATCACCCTGACCAGGGCCGGGAAGCCTGCGAACGTGCCGCCCGTGATGCATGCGGCCAGCGCGCCCACGACATAGGACACGATGCCGGTCCATGAAAATCCAGAGCGGACATGGAAGTTTTCCCTCCTGCCGGCTCCGACCACCCAGTACGATGCAATCAGAACGCCCGCCAGAGCCGGGATCAGCGCGGACATCAGTGAAAGGAAGCTCTCGAAGACATTAAGCAGGCCGAATGCCGCAAGCAGCGTACCGATGCCGCCGGCGATGCCCGTCGTAACCTTGAACCTGCCTTCGTCAAAGCCGAGCAAGTTGCTCAGAGCCAGACCGCCGGAGTAGGCGTTCGTGACGTTTGTTGTCCATGTGGCCAGTACGAGGGCAACGAGTCCGATGAACGGAACGCCGAGAGAGGCAAGGATGGCGGAAATGTCGGACCTGCCCGTGACGATGCTCATGAGAGCACCCGTGATCAGCATGAACAGGCCGGCGGGAAGTACGCCGACGATAGATGACTTCACAACGTCGCCGCGGCTCTTCGCAAAGCGGCAGTAGTCGGCGGAAATAACGCCGCCAAGGGCAAATGACGCAACGACCATGGAAATGCCGAACACCATGCCCGAGGACTTGCCCGGATTGTAGCCGGCAATGACCGCGCCGCCGTCATTCGTCACGATGCCGGCAATCAAACCGTACAGGCAGACGATGACCAACAGCGGAACGGCAATGTAGTTGAGCCACTTGAGACCCTTGAAGCCGAAGCAGGCCGTAGCCAGCATAATCAGGCCCCAGATGATGGAGCTTGCGGAAATGAACACAGGCGACGCCTTCATGCCCAGCATGCTGCAAATCATGCGGGCAAACGCACTGCCGCACGTTGCGGACTGAATGCCGAACCAGCCGATGCAGGCAATTGCGAGCAGCGCGCTGATGATGTAGCGTGCCCCCTTCTCGCCCAGGGCGCCGGATGCCATGACGGCAACCGGCAGCCCCGTGTCACACGCCTGCATGCCGATGAAGATCATGTAGGCGCAGATGAGGCCGTAGCCGATCAGAATGGACAGGACGATTTCCGTCATGCTCAGTCCTCCTCCGACCAAAACGCCGCCGACCATCAGACTCGGCACGCAGATCATGCCACCGGCCCAGACAGCGGCAATCGACAGCCAGCTCTGCCTCTGCGACTCTTCAACCTTAAAACCATCGCTTCTCTTACTCATGAAAATTCCCCTCTCTTATAATTTATACTTTAGAATGTTTTAATGATAACACCACATTACTCCAATGAACACTGTCGTAAAGGCAGAAAAAAGGGTTCGTTCATTGTCCACATGGACAATGAACGAACCCTTTATCCAGTTCTATGTTTCCTTTGATGCCACAAGCAGCCGATAGACCGCCGCACTCCTGTACAGTCCCATCATCTCCGGCATCTTCGCGGGATGATGTCCCAGCATGTCAGTGATGCGCTGCAGCCTGTACTTGATGGTGTTCCGGTGCAGGAACAGCTTCCCTGCCGTTTTCGTGACGCTTCCATCACAGTCCAGCAGATAGGTGCAGACCGTTTCCAGAAGGTCCCCGCTCTCGGAATCAGACTTCAGAGCGGTCAGCGGAGCCAGGCTTCTCATCGCCGCATCCTCGCCCCCGTCAATCAGCTTCCGGCACTCCGCCGCAAACTCCAGCTCCCCCTGCAGCACAAGACACCTGTCCGGAAAGATGTTCCTGACGTCCTCCAGAGCATCAAGCACCGTCAGATAAGCTCTGCGGCAGTCAGTCGTGTTGTTCAGGCCGCAGCACCGCACAATCACGGCGTCAGGCCAGGCCGCGCGCATGTCGGCAATCATCCCCACCATCACCTTCTCCGTCTCGCGCAGGGAATGCGGCGTGCTCCAGCAGCACGCCGTCCATGCTGCCAAGCACAATGGAACACCCAAGCTCCATGCACAGCATCCGCAGCGCCGTCGCCACCGTCTGCTGACTGCGCGGCGCAGACGACATCCTGTCCAGTATGTCCGAAACAAGCGATGCACTGCTCTTGTCCTGATAGATGCACTCGGTAACGTCCGTGATCAGCTCGCCGTACCGCAGATTACTCTTCCCCTCCGGCATGCAGATGAGCACGAAGTCATTCTCATCCGCCATGTCGATGAGCCGCTGGTCAACCCGCGGCAGATACACGCCGACGTAGTACAGCACCAACCCCACCTCGCCGCCTTCAATCAGCCGCCTGACGTTCTCGCACTGCATTTCCACGTCATCCGTGCAGTTGATGAAACCGGTTATGACGAGTTCGCCGCCGGAGTATCCGCTCCTTGCGTCCGGAAACAGCTCGTTGACCAGAATCTCCGGCTTCGTCGACTCCAGCACCGAGATCGACGACACGACCCTTCTCATCCCGCCTGATCCGCCGATCACCTTCGCCTGCCTCAGCGATGGCAGCCTCATCAGATCCTCCACCGTCACGCTCATGGCTCCACTTCCCTTCTGATATCATACCAAGATTATACCACGGAAAAATGGTGCCGGATCTCATCTCCGACACCATTGATTATAAGCTGACTTTCCTTCCTGCCATCCATGCACGATTTCAGATCAACGAACTGACGTCTGCCCTGATACAAAGCGCCCGATTCCTGATTTCATCAGGACAAAGGAAATTCTCAAGATTGATGCTCAGCTAAAACGCATCGGAATTTTCGGCGTCATTCTCCAGAACGGATACTTGATGATGACGGGGGGTCATCCCGACGCCAAGTTCCAGAAACAGAACCTTCTTCCCTGAAGTTCTTCTGATGAACTCTGCATACCTCAAGGAAGCCTCATGCCAGCTGCCATCCTCAACGAACGTGTCGTCACAGCGCAGATTCATTGACATCGGCTCCCCGCATGCCGGACAATACGGAACGAGCTCTTCCGGAACACGCATGTTCTCCTGTTCCTCAACCATCCTCATGACGATTTCCCTGTTTTCACAGGTCTTCTCATGGCATGGTTGCGAGCACTTCGGTCATGCCGGCAACAAGTCCGCTGTTGTCAATCAGTACGTCAGCGCAGGGAAACAACATCTGAATCGGTCCGGTGCGTAACTTGCGCCGGGCCGTTTTCTTGACTTCTGCGGGCATTGGCACTACTATTGGATTAACATTAAAATTTTCTAATGATGGGGGTATAAATCTTGCTGGCAGTTAATGATCTTGCATTCAGCTACGGAGACAATCCGCTTTTTTCAAAATGCAGCTTCCGCATAGGAAACGGGAGGCACGTGGCGCTTGTCGGTGACAACGGCACGGGAAAGACCACACTGCTCAGGCTGATTACCGGAATCTTGAAACCTGATGCAGGAATGGTCAGATATGACGGACATGCCGAAATGGTCAGTCAGTTTCCGGCCGGTATGGAAGTGGTCAGTCCCGGACAAGGGCAGATGCAGCGAATCAGCCGTGCATTTGCGAAGAGACCGGACATCCTGCTGCTGGATGAACCGACGTCAAATCTTGACGCGGAAGGCATCAGGAAGCTGACCGGGATGATCGGGGGCTTTCGGGGAATTGCAGTCATCATCAGCCATGACATTGCCTTTCTTGAAAAGGCGGTTGACTGCGTGCTGATGATTGAAGACCGGCACATCGACCTTTATGACGGTAATTTTGAGGAATTCCGGCAGATGAGGGAAAGGAACCGGAACAATCAGTATCAGCTGTACGAGGTTGAGCAAAAGCAGCGAAGAAGGCAGAAACGCGTGGCGCAGAAGATGAAGGAAAAGGCCGCAAAGTCCAGGAAGTCCGGCGGTGTTTCCAACTCGGAGGCAAAGGCCAGGTCACTTCTTGGAAATTACGACAAGGTTCAGAGAAGACTTTCGGCCAATGCCAGACGCATGCAGAAAAGTCTGGACGAAGGGCTAAAGAATGCCAAGCCGTATGAGAAGATGGGGCTCAAGCTTCTGACGACATATCAGAAACCGCAAAAAGTCAGGATAAATCTTGACTTTGACGGACTGTCAGGCCATGGCATCCGGCTGATTGACAATTCGTTCTCGTTTCGGATCAGATCAGGAGAAACGGTTGGTCTGCTAGGCAGGAACGGCAGCGGCAAGTCGACTCTGCTGGATGAAGTCGAGGGAAGACTTGAGAAAAGATCCTGCAGGGTCAGCCGCTTCAGACAGGAGATTCAAGATGTCTGGGAAGAAGGTGAAAATCTTCTGTCACAACTCATGAAGGCTTCCGGGATGCCGGAACAGGTTGTCCTTGATGTCGCAGGAGCCCTGGGACTTCATGCGGACCTTCTTTCCCGCGCTCCGGACGAACTGAGCGGAGGACAGCTTCTCAAGGCCCAGCTTGTACTTGAACTTGTGTCGCCGTTTGACGTCCTGCTGCTTGACGAGCCGACGAACTATCTTGACTATGACGGGGTAAGAGCCCTGACTGAATTCATCAGGAACAGCGAAGCGGCAGTCGTTGTCATTTCCCATGACGAGCGCTTCGTCGAGGGATGCGTTGACCGAACATACCTGATTTCGGACCGAAGATTCAGTGATTACTGTGATTTGGAAGATTATTTTGGCAAAGATGGGATTTAATAATTTTAAATGCAGCACGAAGGGAGTTCCTTTTACATGACTCATTTCAAACGTATTGTGATAAACGACCTGCTGAGCAATGTGGCCTTGTCTGCATTCAACATATATACAATCTGGTATCTTGCAAACGTCGTTCACAGCCAGAGTGCAGTCGCCCTGTTCGGATGCGCGGGATTTGTCGAGATAGTCCTGGCGTCGTTTGGCGGTCGGATGTCCGACCGGTTTCCGCGGATAAATCTGATAAGAATCGGCAGCGTGGCAAGGATGGTTGCCTTGCTTGTCCTTATCGTGATGCAGAAGATGTCAGTCAGTTTCACTGCCGTTTCCGTTGCGGTCGGTTGTGTGCTGAGCTTCGTCACTTCATTTTATCTGCCTGCAATCGAGACGATAGCTCCCGCTTTTTCCGAAGATGACGACGAGCTCATAAGAAACAACGCCAGTCTCAACATGGTTCAGCAGCTTGCGACGATTTTAGGTTCAGCTCTTTCCGGCGTGCTCGTCCTCCTGAAGAGCGCCCTTGTCTCATACGGCATCATCCTGGTCATCATGGTTGCGTCATGCATCATGATGCTCAGAATACCGTCGGATTCGGTCAGTCGTGAGGAAACAGAAACTGATGAATCCATGCTCGATTCCCTAAGACAGGTCGTTAACCTGGAAGTCATCAGGGTTCTTCTGCCGTATGCGACGCTGATCAACGTCAGCTTCTGGCTGTACTGGTATCTCACGCCAATGTATCTGGCAAGGAGGCTGCCGGACTTCAAGGCGGCATATTCCATTCAGGAAATGACAATCGGAATCACTGCCGGTGTGAGCGGGTTTCTGTTCAGCCATGTAGTCAGGGATGCTTCAAGGCACCTGCATGGCTATGCACAGTGGCTCGTCCTGCAGGGCGTCGGCATTGCCCTCTTTCCGCTCGGCGCAGTCTTTTTGACGAATCAGAAGGTTCTGCTGGCTCTGCTTGTGGTTTCGTGGATTGTCTACGGCATTGCAAACTACATGACGGGAACGATTTTCGTGACAATCGTGCAGAAGAAGACCGCAGACAAAATGCTTGGCGTTACATACGGAGTCGTCTTTTCGCTGTTCGGGGCAATCGCACCGCTGTCGTCGGTCTTCAGCCCTGCATTTTCCAGTATCGGTCCGGTCGGGCTGCTTCTTTTGACCCTGCCCATGATTGTCCTGCCAGCGGTCATGATGGTTGACAGACGGGTCAACGGATTGATGCGCGGAGTGTAGAGCTAAGTCTGCAAGCGTGGAATACCTGGGAAGAAGCCTGAAGCCCATTCTCGATGCAATGTGGAACTGGGGCGAAAGGTACAAGAGCAGCCAGGAGTCAGATGACAATTAATCTGATGTCCTGGGATGACTCGTCCGTTCTGCAGTCTGACAGAACGACGAAACTTTGACTGACGCAGAAGGTCAAAGGCCGAAGCCGCGCCGTACGAAATGAGGCTTTGAAAAATTCAAAAGCCGCATGATCCTTGAAATCATTATGGATCATGCGGCTTTATTTCACGTAAGTCAAACGCATTTCAGCAGCAACCGGGTTCATTCCTGCCTGATTCACAGGCATCAGCCTCCCCGATGTCCGAATCTACCTCACCGTTGCCCCGAACGGCAAAAGCGCCAGTTTGGCGATCTTGAAGAACTGCCTGCCAAAGGGAATTCCGATGATTGTAATGTAGCAGACAACACCGATTACGGCATTGCCGACTGCCATCGGGATTCCCGACACAATCAGCCAGACGATGTTGGCAAGCAGGCTGACCGCACCGCCGCCGTACACAACTTCCTTTCCAAACGGAAAGAATGCCAGACTGGCGAACTTGAAACACTGCAGGCCAATCGGTATCCCGATGATCGTGATGCACCACAGACAGCCTGACAATACCCATGCCAACCCGCTCAAAAGTCCGCCGCAGACAAACCAGAGTATGTTTCCCAGTATGCTCATGTAAGTGTCCTCCTTCTACTCCTATGCTGTATGAATGCTCCGAAGTCCGGCGCATCATCGCCTGATTTCGGAAGTGTTACATTCAGAATAAGGCTTATGGAGGTGTGAGTCAAGAAGGATGCTTGTAATGCGGTTACATATATTACACATAACCACAAGAATATTGAAAACGTTCATGTCACTTAAATCATGCCATTTCCATCCTCCCTTTACATTTCCACATGAAATGACCGAAACAAAATAACATCCTTGTACGCATTCAATGACATTCTGACAAGATACTATTTAAACAATTAAATCATTTTTGAGTTTTCAATCCAAAAAGTCCTTTCAACAAATTAACATCTCTATTCATTTCTTTAAATGTCAGTCTTTTTAAAATGTACTGCTCTGTCTCTGGACTCCAATAAATTTTAAGGTGATTTTTTGCACGAGTTATTGCCGTATAGAAAATATTGTATGTAATTCTCTCTTCCACTTCCTTATTAAAAACTATCTTTACTGAATCATACTCAAGACCCTGTGCCTTATGAATAGAAACAGCATACGCTATCTGAAACGGAACAACAGTTGTGTCATTATCGTCATCATCTTCGTCGGTGCTATGATATTTGTCAACCCTAAAGGATATTACCGTATTGCCTGTTTTAGATTTCCCAATAAATTTCATACCATTAGGCATACCTAAATAAAAATATATACGGTTATTATCATCAATCCTTTCTTCAAGTTCAATGTCGAACCAAATATAATCATTTTCACGATTAATACCTACTATTTTTCCTTTTGAATTGTTATGAATAAACGGTGAGAATCTGTTAGATTCGTTAAATAGAACTGGATCACCAATTTTATAAGTATTAATTCCCCAAATTTCAGCATCATTGGGATTATTACTTTGGAGAAAATAATTTATATTATTTATTCCATATAAACCATCATAATTCAGGCAGAGAATGACTTCATCTGTATAACTGTATTCAAAAATAGAACTATCGAGTTTGGATACAAATCCTTTTTGCACCAATGGCTCCAATAGTATGGGATCTAGTTCTCGAGCGCTTTGCCAAACCTTCAAGAGATTTGAATCAGATGTTCGGTACGTCTTCGACAATTCAAATGATGAAGTTTCAGGAACAAATTCACGTGCAATTCTAAACCAATTTCCAAAAAGAATTGATTCTATCTGGTTAACATCTCCAACAAGAACAAGCAACTTAAAATTTGCATTATTCAGTATTTCTTTCATGTCCCTATTATTAACGGTACTACACTCATCAATGAATAAAATATCGCAATTCCGATTATCGTCATTTGCTTCTGACAAGAATTTAGCAATTGTCTCATATTCACTATTATCCGCTGAAACCCTTCTGCGCATATTATCTACAGCGGGATGTGTATTTGCCAAGAAAATTTTTCTTTTATCTTCATAGAGATTAGCTATATAAGAAATTAACGTAGATTTACCTGTACCGGCCGCTCCATAAATTAATGCTACATGTGAATTAACAAACATACTTCGAAGAATTTCTTTCTTCTCATCTTCTATCTCACTTTCTTCTTCCTCCATCCACGAATTAACAAATTCTGTATATTGCTGTATACCAGATGATGATAGCTTCTGCAATTCGTTGATGATTTCTTTGGTATTTTCAACATATTCTTTTATGTAAACATATCCCTTTGATATTTCCAGCTTTCTTCCAACATGTTTGCAGTATAAAGATTTATTGTATTTATCAATCAAACTCTTGATATCTTCCCTTTTAAATCCCTTAATTTCTTCAATCTTCGTAAACAGACACCCATCGACTTCTGCTCTGTTTTTGATATATCTGGCAAAAAATTCATGCTCATGATCATGTCCCAAAATAGGAATAGATTCAACCAAGTCATTGAATTTAGGATTATGTTTTGGAAGTGCCGTGCAATATGGCATCTTATCAAACGGAATACAACCACATTTTAGATGTAGACCGGATAGCTTATTACAAGAATCTCTTGAATATTGATCTTTAATAATCCGATTATTCATTCTGTAAAGTAGATAGCGTAATACGTTAGCACCACGTTTATTATGAATAATAATATCACGGCATTTATCTAGTATCTTATATATGGTTACTCCTTGATTATTTGCTGTAATCCAACTTCTTACATAATCATAATAGTCTTGTTCACTGCTAACAAGTTCAGTTAGGGAAATCTTAACCTTAGTAAGAAATGCCATAAGTTTTCTATATTCTCCGGATCTAGCACTACATTTCGTTGTTAATCCAAATATCCGAGAAAAATTACTCCATTCACATGGACGTATAGAAACTTTATACTCATCAATCACTAGAATTGGCAGAGAAACGTCCCTAACATTTATCATATCTTTATGAGACAGAAATTCGATGGCATAATTAGAAGCAATTTCACATTTTGTAAACGCAATCACTCGATCAAACTTGCTACAGTTAGAATTAGCAGTCGTAAACGTCACTTCATAATAAATTCTTTCGTCTACGAAAAAGGGTTTCACCTTCTGCACATAGTAACGGTCATCATAAACAACAGAATATCCAGATGGACTTGATAAACTTGGCGAATCAATTCTATTAGCAATTTCCTTATAGTAATCTGAAAGCCCAGCATCTGTATCTAAGGGAAAGTCGTCTATATTCTGAAGTACATCCAAATCATACTCTTCTTTTAAAAAAGACTTTATTCTAAGAAGGTACTCGTAGTATTTGAGCATGAATCTTTCTGAACTATCATCATCATAAGTATAGTGAGACACAGAGTTTTGCAACATGTTATGAAATTTTCCCAAGAAATTCAATTTGCCATTATGTCTTATCTTTTTTAATGCATCTTCATGTAACTTATAATCAGTTGGATCAACATCTTGGTTTTCAGAGTACACTTTAATTACTACATATTCCACAAAATTTCTAAGGTTCGCAAGAATATTCTGACTTGAAAAACCCCTGTCATAACTTGATTTTTCGATATTTTTGCATATCAATTCGCTAGTATCAATAATAGACTTATCTATTTTTAACATATTTTCAGCCCCTTTTGATAACTTATTATGTTTTTTATAGACATACCAATATTTTTACATAAACCGTATATAAAATGGTATCTTCTGTGGAGTAAGACAGGTTCAAAAATAATTTCCACATTTGTTTTAGTTTTATAGCTTAATATGTTGGTATCCATTGTACAACATAATAATAACATATTAAGATTCTATAATGGTGTGGGTTATAAAAAAGCACACAGTCCCTTGATGATTCCTTTAAGACAAAAAATACACATGAGAGAAGATTGCATATTCATGGGAATTTTTATCAAAACTAGCTTTAATGTTAAATACACTTGCATAGAATAATATCTCAGTATTCCACACATACTGACGATGCCCCTATTTCTCTTACCATAATCTGGTTGTGTCTTTTGCCACAAAGACTTAAAAAGTATAAAAGAAAGTCGATATATACTTAAGTAATTGCTCTTGACATACATGAGATGCATTTTGCTTTAGAAAATATTTTTTCTGTGTTAGAAGAAGTTATCAATTATATTTTATAAAAAAACTTGGAGGCGACAGATATATGAATGAAAATATAGACATGTTAGGAACATTAAGAGACATTTTCGAAAAAAAGGGTGTCAAATTGTATGGGGACAAGGAAATAGTAATGAATAATTATGATACAAATGATGCAGTTTCATTTGACGAATTACCCAATGAAATCAAATTTAATAAAGACAAAATAATTCATAATAGACTAGCCAAAGATGGAGGTAAGTATATTGAATGCTTTCTTCGAGACAAGCTTATAGGGGTACATGATACTTGGTTTTCTCATTATAAAAATCTTGCTGCTCATGCTAAAAAATATGATTCCCAAGAATTTTGCGAATGGTTTATCGGATACTCTTTCCAAGCAGAGATTCCATCCATTAGGGTAGATTTGAAACTATTAAAAGATGGTAGTATCGTAGTAACAGAAGGTAATCATCGAATTGCGATGTTGCAATGGCTGGGATATGAAGGAACTTTAAATAAAAAGTACTTTATGAAAAATTACTGAAACTGGAAAAGTTTACTATGTTTTGCGATCAAGTCATTTTTCGATAGCAAGCGGTCGTTAAAATAGAGATGTATACACGAATAACCCGAGATAGTATGATTATCTCAGGTATCGCATACGCATCATTTTATTTTCTGGTTTCATTAAGTGAGATCGATGTTCCACGGAAGAAACTTTCGGAACACTTCGATATCAAATATTTCAATAATAGTAATTTCAGTCAGTACTTTCCTCAAGTAATATTCGTGATTCAAGTGATTGATTCTTGCTGTATATCTAGATATCATTAGCTTACGTTCCATCTAAGGACAATATAAAAAGGCGCAGAGAATCTGATTCTTCGCACCTTTTTTCAATATTCAATTTTTCATCAGCAGAACGAATATACGTGAAACTCGCCATTTTCAAGCACATTAAGCCACTGCATCTGCGCCAGCTTGTCCAGTTCCATGAAGAATTGATCCAGCTTGTCAATCCAGCCGTCAGCATCACCATTTTCAACGGCTTCCCTCATTTCATCGGACGTATATTCAGTGAGAAAGGCCCTGTTGTAGATTTTCGCATATTCCTCATAATTTCCGCCTGAAAGCAGCGGCTTCAGAATCTTACTGCTGATGAACTCGTCAATTCCGTTCACCATCCACCTTTCCCCCGTTCTGACTGAAAAGATGTTGAACCAGTATGACTTCCACAGCTTTTCCTCTGGGTGCAGCTGGTCATGAACACTGTCCACGACAGACTCCTCATGCACGGGAGCAAACATGCCGTTTGATTCATCCTCATCCATCAAATTGATGAGATAGACGGAAACCACTTCCGCATTCATGCTCTCAGCATCCTCCCGATTGTCGATATACCGCATGACAAGCTTAGCATATTCCCTGCAGAAGAACTCGAACATATTCAGCTTCTCATCCGTAGTGAAAATATGATACCGGTCCGCTAACACGATCTTCCTGGAAAGATGGGTCCATACATCCCGTGCCTTTCCTGCCCACATGCGTGACTCCCGTTGATATGAACCAGCGGACATTTTCCCGTTCAAAAGTTCCCTTCTTACTTCCCAACACATATCCATTGTAATTCCCCCTTAAAACATTCCATATGAATCAGCTGATTTCACCACCCCAAATCCAATATGCTGATGAATCAGCCTTGCAAGTAGTGTAATGCAGAAAATTTCAAGACGCACCCTGTAATCAGAATTTTCTTGACTGATCCATTCCGCCCCCGAAACGTCAAAAAGGACCCGAATCATATCAAATCCAGGACCTTTCAGTTCATTTTAAAACATCACCCTATAAAGTTCTTCAGCACATCTATCGTGTTGAGCCGGTTCAGATAAATGACAATTCCCCCGTCATCGTCGGAACCCGACTCATCAGAACAGTCCCAGTAATACGGAATGTCGACGTATAGTTCCGTATCCGTCTTCCCGGAAGAAGGGATGATCAATGCGTCATATGTGACCTTCACCTTTCTGCCATACAGTACATGATATACAAACTGCTTGTGGTTAAGGTCAGTGACATCATTGTAGTACTTGGAATCAAAGATATACAGAGTGTTACCATCTTTGTAATAATGATCCGGCTGCATGCTCCATTCCGGTCTCGCCCTGTTGTATCCCCGATTGACCTGCTTTCCGAATCTCTTCTTGCCTGCATTCTTCCCTTCGCTGTATTCAAGCTTTCCATCCTTCATCCCAACAAAATAATCATTGAGATACTTTTCAACCGCCTTTTCCCAAACAGAAGAAAAGCTGTAGTCCTTTACCGCATGCTGCTTATCTCGGCTCCCTGCATTCAGCTTCTCAAGAAAGACAATTATGTCATTCAAAAGTTCCTTGTCGATATCCTTGTATATGGTGTTTCTGAACTGGTAGAGGAAATTGAGTATTTCCTTCGTATTGTTCAGAAACCTTGCGTCAATTCCGCGACCTGCTATTTTCGAGTTGTCGGGAAGGTCAATGAACTGACCGAACAGCAGCTCGGTGTAGTTTATTGCAAATATCATGCTTTCTGTTATCAGATTCTCAACCTGCTGCTTTTCCTTGATGTACATGGGCAAAAGCACCAGATTTCCGTGATCTATTACCTTTGAGGCCCTGTTCATTGTGTCCTTCCATGCAACCTTCCCGTAATACCCCGGCTTTATGGTACGCTTGTTCACCTTATACAGATCATACCTGCGATAATAATCATATATCCTGTAGAAGGCATCCATTGCAAAGTTTCCTTCAGTATCCTCATGCCTGTCAAACCGCGTATACCACTGACTGTCGAATTTCCTGCACACATTGGCCATGATCAGTCTGACATGCCTGATTTTCTCATGATAATCAAGTTTTCTGAAGTCTTCCAGATTCATATAGTTCTTGGGCAGGGATATCAGGAGATCAGTACCGCTCAATCCTGCCACTATTCCCACAAACTTCGCAACAGGATATGTCCTTCCCGTTTCTCTGTCATATTTGTCCTGCACGTCACGTCCGGACAAGGCATATCTTTCAATCACACTTCGATCTTCAATTTCAAGACCATCCTGTATTGCTTCAATATTCAAGAAATTGTTCACATGACTTCACCACTAATCGTTCTTACCCGGTGCTTCATCGACGGCAGCCTTACCGCTCTTGCCAAGACATGAAGCGAATTCATCCGAAAACACCTTCTCTCCCCTGTCAAATGCATCATAAAGCATAGAATAGCTGGTGAACTCCTTGAGAAAAAGAGTCTTCTCGGCGTACATGTTCCTTGCAACCCCCTGAACGTCATCCCAGAGATACTGAATCAGCTTGTCCTTGATGATTTCTTTTGGTTCATCATATTCGTCACCCTTTTTTCTGAACTTGATGAAGTAAGGTCCAATCTGCTTGTCCTCCGTCATGCCTAGTTCCGATGTGATGAACTTGTCCAGTTCCGTATAGAATTCCAGCCAGTCTGTCCTGATTCCGTCAATCATGAATTCAGGATTGTTGTCCTTATTGAATTCATCCTGCTTTTCCTCTGGAACATTTATGGAAACATACTTCCAGTTAAAGCGACGCTTGAATGCGGTGTCCATCGCAAAGACATTCTGATCACTGGTGTTGACCGTACCGATTATGAAGAGATTTCCGGGAATGAACACCTTTCTTTTCTCATCCCCGTACACTGCGTTGGCAATAAGGGCATTGTCTATTCCATATTCACTTCTGCCGTTGTCATTACGGTCAAGCAATTGGAAGACATCGCCGAAAACAGCAGCCACATTGGCACGACTGAGCTCCTCCAACACAAGGAACACAGCCTCATCCGGATGCTTTTCCGCATACGTGAGCGCCTCGGTGAACACACCCGGCTTGAAATCATATGTTATGCTCTTCTCATCACCATTTTTCTCTACCACAGGCATTACCTGCCCGACAAAATCCGAGTAAGTGTATTCGGGATGAAGCGTCGCTCTGAAGACATACCTGCAGTCATCCCTGCCCGCATCATACTCTTCCTGCTTTTCGCATATATGGTCATTTACATATTCTGAAACGCCGTATGACTTGCCTGTACCCGGTGCACCATAGTAAATGATGTTTTCAGCTGTTTTTCCATTGTATGGAGAGGTTTCTTCGTTTATTTCAGAAATATAATCTGTTTCAGTTAAAAATTTGTCTATCTCAATTCCCGTAATGCTCTTCTTATAAAAGAATTTATTATCTAACTCCATGAATTCTTCATCCATATCTTCTGAAACATCTTTTGAAGAAACCCCCAAAAAATCATATACGAACTCTCCCTTGTGTTTCAAAACAATCATATACGAACCAACATGCAACATTTTTCTAAAAGCAATGAAGTTATCAGAATCTTTATTTTTTAACGATAATTGGATTTGAGGTGAAGAACCTCCTCGTTTCCATACGGATGTATAACATTCCAAAATATTCATTTCACTCGACAAATTTTTATCTGGATTTAAGTATTCGATATTGGTTGCATATAAATTAACAGGTATCTTAAAGTATAAATATTTCTTATCAACCAAATTACCTGGAAGCAAAACTGGAAAAATCGACATTTGCTCTCCTGTTATAGCAATATGAGATTGCTTGCTGTTTTTTTCATCGAGAGTGTTTGATGAAGCCAACCTCTTGACAATCATACCATCATACGCTTTACTATCTTTAATATTTGTTCCCAAATTAGCTAATTTGTTAGAAACTATATCCATCGCTTCTTCAAAAGAAATATCATCATTCAACATATCATTTACCTGCTTTTATATATTTTTTAATTACCTTAGCAATAGTACGGCTAAGCAAAGGAGGAACTGAATTACCTATTTGCATATAAATTTTTGTATATGGTCCCCTAAAGAAATAATCATCTGGATATGATTGCACCCTTGCAGCTTCCCTTGGTGTTAAACCTCGAGCCTGTCCAGGATGTATATACATGTTGCAATCATATTTCATATGTGCTGTTATAGTTTTACAAATTTTATCCCCTTCTAATTTATAATATTTATCTTTAAATATTCCATTCCTATTCTTATACGGCATGATATCAGCGATTTTGGGATCGTCAGATTTATCTCCTGGATTCATACGCCCATATATCTCAATATCTCTGTCATTATTATATCTAGCCTTATGATTAAAGGTAAGCGCAGATTTTTTACCCATATTAATTAAATTCAAATATTCATTATTTTCACAATTGTTCACATCTATCTTTTTCCCTGATTCAACGGTATCCATCTCCGTAGCATTCCTTTGTCTCATTGCCTTCAATGGTCTCAAACCATATAACGCGTCATCCAACACAAAATTTGGAATAGCAGCTGATTCCTTCATGATATCGTCAAATATTTTTCCATTGTCTATATTCAATCTATTTCCAATGAAGATAAGACGCTCTCTGTTTTGTGGAACACCAAAATCCTTCGCATTAAGTATTCTGCATTCAACGGTATATCCTATTCTACGAAAATCCTCCAGAACTTGAGAAGAAACACTCATCATTCCTTTAACATTTTCCATAACAAAAAACTGTGGTTTTACTATTGACAACACCCTAACGTAACTCTTGTACAATTTATTGCGGGGATCATCAATTATTCTCTGCCTGTTTGCCATACTAAATCCTTGGCAAGGCGGACCACCAACTACTAAATCTACTTCATCAAATCGCATTAATGATTTTATATTAGCTATGACCTCATTAACATCCCCCAAAATTATGTTTTCCCTAGGAACATTCGGATGATTATGCGCATAGGTATCAACACAGCACGGTTCAATATCATTTGCCAAACTTACAACAAATCCATTCTGAACAAATCCTAACGACAACCCACCGGCACCACAAAACAAGTCTATCATCTTAGGGGAATTCTGATCATATGTCGATGTTTCCTTGTTAATGTAATGATTGCAATACTTCGATAAAGAACAACTAGAACATAAATCATCAGAACAGTAATCATGCAACTTGGATAACACCCTCGCATAACGGGAATCCGACAACAAATTTTTAAATTCACTTCCCCTTTCATCCAGATAATCGTTTCCAGTATGTTCAGAAAACATTTCAACTACTTTATTTACCTTATCAATATCAACATCTTCCTTAACATTCAAAATTCCGTCCAATATCTCTAGAATATTTGAAACTTCATTTCTATCTCTGCTGAATTTTCTCTTCATTTCCACTCCTGTAATCTCTCAAGTTCTCTTCTAACCGCCTTAGCAACAGCTCGTGATACATTTACTGTCACTGCATTTCCAAACTGTTTATATGCTTGTGTATTCGAAACCGGAATAACAAAATCATCATCAAATCCTTGTAATCTTGCACATTCCCTGGGTGTTAACCTTCTTACACGTCCGTTCTGAGTAACATAATTATCTTGACTTGCCCTATGCATTTTAGCCATAGTGGCACACAATGGTCTGGCAATTTGCAAATCTATTTCGGATTTAGCTCTATATCCTCCAGTACCGTTAGACAAAATAGTTGGTAAAATCCTATCTGATAAAAAGTACCTGTCCTCAACATTTTGTTCTAGCAAATCCTGCATTGTTTTCTTCAATGGAACTTTATCTGGAAACGAAAACTCAGATTCATTACTATCTACGCAAACTATAAACATCCTATTACGGGTTTGCGGGATACCATAATCTGAAGTATTCAGTACTTTATAGAAAACTTTATATCCCAAATCCTCTTCCAGCACTTTCAAAATAACTTTAAACGTACGCCCTTTGTCATGTGTTTTCAAAGATCTGACGTTTTCCAACACAATAGCTTTCGGTTTTCTGTTTTTTGAAATCTTATATTTTATTATTTCTGCAATTCTAAAGAACAACGTTCCCCTTGTATCTTCAAAACCTCTTTCTTTTCCCATCATACTGAACGGTTGGCATGGAAATCCGCCAATCAAGACGTCAAAATCTGGCAGCTCTTCAATTTCAATTTTATTTATATCGCCTAACACTGCCTTATTTTCAAAATTAGCATTATATGTCTCTACAGCATATTTATCAAAATCATTAGCCCATACAATATCATATCCAGCATCGCTAAATCCTTTATCTAATCCACCGCATCCACTAAACAATGACAATACCTTCAAACTCATTGCACTCCTTCTTAAATAATTTCTTTTTACGAATAAAACTACTGAATATAATAAGTCACATCACTGCAAGACATATATTTTCAATATGCCATATTTATGAAACATTCCACATACAAAAATTGATTTCAATGTAATTGTAACATATAGGAACACATGTGTGTATAAATATATCATGAAGACATTCTAATCTACATCAACCTTATCTATGTTAAAACAGAAATGTAGGATATCCTACTATAGTCACTAATCATTCATATATTCAAATGCAACTCCATTACCCCCATTGAATTTTTTCATCATTTTGATAGAATAAAGATGAAGAATCATAAACACCACTAAATATTAGTTTTTAAAACTACAACAGAGGTTCATCCCCATGACCGACACCCTAAACGAACAACAACGACACTACAACATGTCCCGCATCCGCAGCAAGGACACCAAGCCGGAGGAAATCGTCAGAAAATATCTCTTTTCGAAAGGACTGAGATTCAGAAAAAACGACAGGAGATATCCCGGACATCCGGATGTCGTGCTGCCAAAGTACAAGACCGTTGTATTCGTCAACGGCTGCTTCTGGCACCGGCATGAGGGTTGCAGGTATGCAAGCACTCCGGCAACCAACAGGGAATTCTGGAATCATAAATTCGAAAGAAACGTTGAACGCGACGCACGGGAACAGAAGGAGCTACGGGAGATGGGCTGGAATGTCATTGTGGTTTGGGAGTGCAAACTGAAGAAGGCCGCCAGGGAAGAGACGCTTGAAAGGCTGTATAACGAAATAACTAACGGCAAGGAAGAATAAGTGAAGACATCCCGGAGTCATTAAATGACCTCGGGATGTCTTCTTGATTTCTTCTGTTGTCAGTCAAACCTCACCTTCCACTCACCCCCTGCCCTGTATGCCTCAAAGCACATGCGCACCTGCTCTTCATTGTTCTTTGCAACGGCAAGGGGTGGAAGTTCGTCTTCTGCAAACCAGTCAAAGCCGGTGGTCTCGATGTTTTTCTCGAAGCTTCCGCCGGTGACGTGGCAGAGGGTGAAGATCTTGCAGACACCGTATGCGTAGTGGGGAGTGTTGTGCCTTTCCCGGTCGTGAATGGCGATGACGCTGTCGACTTCGGCGGAAAGGCCGGTCTCCTCACGGACTTCCTTGACGGTGTTCTCACTGACGGAGAGAAAAAGCTCGCACCATCCGCCGGGAAGTGACCAGAAGCCGTTTCTTTCATGCACGAGAAGGATTCTTCCGTCCTTGAAAATCGCCGCCCTGGTGTCAATCTTTGGCGTCTGGTAGCCCGAATCGCTGCAGAAGAGGTCCCTGACCTTCTCCTTCGGAATGTCGGTGATGTCTGACATCATTTCGGCGGCAATGTCGCGGATTCTTGCGTAGCGTTCAAGGTCGAAGTCGTCTCTGCCATAGGTAAGTCCGGCCTGTGCCAGGCTTTGGAGTTCAATGATCATGTCGGTCCACTTGTTCCTGCTCATACATATTCCTTCTTTCTTCTGCATCCCTCAACACCCCCGCCGCCTCTCTTCTGATGCGGGAGATGCGGGATTCGGTCTGTTCCGTCAACTGAGTCAGCTCAGCCTTGAGTTGTCCGGCCAGGTCACGGAGGATGATCCGGTCCTGAAGTTCGTAAGGCCGCGGGAACCTGTGGGAGGTTCCGGGAAACTCCAGCTCCTCCAGAAGAAATTCCCGCACTTCCTGTTCGTTCATGAAGGAACACAGGCTGACGCCACGGCGTATGCAGCGGGAGACAAGTTGTCCGCGCTCATGTTCGGAAGATGCGCGTACCTCGCTCACTGCCCTGTCGGAAGCGGCGGAAACGAACGAGGCAAATGTGCTACAGGCCGGGTCTCCGCTCTGCATTTTCCGGCAGAAGGAAAGTTCTTCTTCGCCAAGGAGCGGCCTGCCGTCCTCTGATGTGACGGAGCCGGATTCGCTGAAGTGCCAGCTTCTCAGGCTGTGACAGGCGAGAATGTCAAGGGATGCGCGCTGTCCCGCAGCGGTGATTGCGCAGTCGAGACGGTCGGGAGTGACGTTGCCGATGATGTCGCCGGGGTTGTGGTAGTTTCTGAACTCGTAGGGGTGGCTTCTGATGCAGGCGCATTCTTCTGCGGACAAGATGGCGCTGATGTCCGGTCCGTTGAAGCAGGTGGAGGACATCCGTAACTTGACGGCAACGTAGATGGCAAGAGACGCTCCGAGAGAGTGTCCGGTCGTCGTGAACGTGCGTCCGCCGGCGGCGCGGTGCGCGAACTTCAGCGCAGAAACGGCCTGGGAGTCGCCGGATCCCCTGGCGGCAAGAAGTGCAGTTCCATCAAGACCGAGCCTTGAGATGAGTTCCTGTACGCGGGGATTTTCCGCAATGACCTCCCTGAGCCGGTCCCTGCCGTCCTCCAGGGGTCTGTGCTCCCTGCCGAGGGCGATGAACTCGATGTCGGTCAGCGCATCCCTGATGTCTGCGGGGTCCGTTCCGCCATAGGCGATGACGAGTTCGTTCGGGTCGTACTTTGGCGTCACTGCCAGCGCCTGAAGTCCGTTTTTTTCATTGCTTTCGACGTCTTCCACCACATACTTTCTGCCATGAATCGTGACCATTCTGCCCTTCCTGTACTGATGCGGAAACTTGCCCACGAAGTAGACGGCACGGGAAAGGTACCTGTACTGTTCATCAGTGATTTTCGGCATCGGCGTCACCTCCTTCCTCCCGTTGTCTGACATGCGGCTTGCTTGTCTCTGAAAGCCGCTGGTTGAAGGAAAACGATTACACATTTGATTATAGCCTGTGGGAAGGGAGATTTCAATGCGGCGCATGACTGTGTGGAAGTCATGTCACGGTGTCTGTAACCTGGAGGCTTGTTTTTTTTGGGGGGGCGATCTCCATGGTTGGTGGAAATTACGCGCGTTGCCCACCAAAACTGGAATTTTGACTTGCCGCATACTGCTAATACGCAACCCCGCCGGCGTCAGACAGAAGCTTAGCTTACGGCTCATAACCGCTCGAATCCACACCTTCCTGAAAAAAACGAGGCCGCACAACGCAGCCTCGTCTGTCCTAGTCCATGATGAGGTAGGATTTGATCGTCTTTCTGTCCGCCATGTCCTTGTATGCCTGATCGATTTCATCCAGCGTATAGCTGTTCGTGAAGACCTTGCCCGGATTGATGTCACCGTCCAAAACGGCCTTCAGGAGAACTTCCTTGTCATATGTTGTGACTGAAGCAGGACCGCCGGCAAGCGTGACGTTTCGGTAGAACGTTTCTGCCGGATCCATCTTGGCGCCATGCGGCAGGCCGACGCGGCCGATGAAGCCGCCGGGACGAACGACGCCGAATGCCTGGTCGGTCGATCCTTGCGCGCCGACGCATTCAAGGACGGCATCGGCACCGTAGCCGCCCGTCAGTTTGAGGACCTTTTCGATGCCTTCCGTTCCGCGTTCTGCAACGACGTCGGTTGCGCCCGACTCAAGCGCCATCTTCTGGCGGTCTTCGTGACGGCTCATGATGATAATCTGCGAAGCTCCGAGCATCTTGGCGGCGATCACCGCACATTGACCGACGGCGCCGTCACCGACGACGACGACCTTGTCGCCTGGTTTGACGTGTGCGGTTTTAGCGGCGTGGTAGCCGGTTGCCATGACGTCGGCCAGCGTCAGCAGGGATTTGAGCATCCCTTCGCTGTAGTCGTCGGGAGAACCAGGCACTTTGACCAGAGCCCAGTCGGCGTGCTGGAAACGCAGGTACTGCGACTGTGCGCCGATGCTGAAATTATCGTCATGATCGACGCAAACGCCGTCAAAGCCTGCCAGACATGCGGGACAGTGCCCGCAGCCGTGCGTGAACGGCACGATCACGAAATCGCCAGGCTTGACAGTCGTCACGCTTTCTCCAACTTCTTCCACGATGCCGATTGCTTCGTGTCCGTCGTTGATCGAATGCTTTTGCTTGCTGTCGCCGGCGGAATATGCCCAAAGGTCGGAGCCGCAAACGCATGAGCGGATGACGCGAATGATCGCATCGTCTGCTTCTTGAATCTTTGGCCTTTCCTGTTCGATGACACTCATTTTTCCCGATTCTTCATAATATGCAATTTTCATTAGATTCCACTCGCTTTCATGGTTTGATGAATTGATCATATAACATGAAGTTAACTTTAGGTCAAGCGTTTGCGTAATGAAAATGCAGAGCTTCGTTTTCAGTCCATGCTTTTTTAAGCATTGCGATCTTGCGTTTTTTCTGAAAAATTCCTTTCAGAACTCTGCATTTCAGAAAAATTCTAACCGTTTTTTAACTTACGTCATCCACTTTCAGTGTGCTAGGATAATCAATGTTGTATTTTTACGGAAATTGTGACAGTCAGGTCGCAGTAATGCGACGGTGGACCAGTCTCCCGATCTTTGCTTAAGCAGAAATCGACTGCACATGGATTGAGAGGAGAGAAAATTTTGGAAAATGCAGAATTGAACAAAAAGAAAGCCGTCGTTGAAGTTGACCGCCCATGGCTTGCCATGTCATCCATGCTGATTGGTGCGTTCGTCGGAATGCTCAGCGAAACTTCCCTGAACATTGCACTGCCGACGCTTGGCAGGGTCTTTTCAGTCGAAACCGGCACGCTGCAGTGGCTCGTGACAGGGTACATGCTGATGATCGGCATTGTGCTGCCGTTTTCAAGTCTGATTTCAAAGTGGTTTTCAACCCGTCAGATCATCATCTTCGCTTTGGCTGACTTCACGGTCGGGACATTGATTTCCGGCTTTGCAAACAGCTTTGGCATGCTTTTGTTCGGACGGATGATTCAGGGAATCGGCACCGGACTGATTCTTCCGCTGATGTTCACGGTTGCGATGCTGATTTTTCCGCCGAAGAAACTGGGACTGGCGATGGGCATCAACGCACTTGTCATCATGTTTGCACCGGCAATCGGACCGACCGTCACGGGCATCGTCCTCGGAGCCCTCTCATGGCGTGCCGTCTTCTTCATGTTTGCAATCATTTTACTTGTCGGACTTCTTTTTGCCTTCATCGGTCTGAAAAACGTCAGCCGCATCACCCGTCCGAAGATTGACCTGCCGTCAGTGCTGGGATCCGTCATCGGCTTCAGTTCCATTGTTGCAGGAACAAGTCTCGCATCAGAAGCTGGTTGGACTTCACCAAGGGTGCTCGGTCTTCTTGCCGCCGGCATCATCGTACTCGTCCTTTATGCAGGACGTCAGCTGAAGCTTGATGAACCAGTCCTGAACCTCAGAGTCTTCGCCAAGCCTGCCTTCCGGACCGGCGCCATCCTCGTCATGCTTGATTTCGGCATCATTTTGTCCGCGATGTATCTCATGCCCCAGTTCATTCAAAACGCCATGCTGCTGCCGGTTGCGATGACCGGGATCATCATGCTGCCGGGCGGAATCGTCAATGCCTTGGTCTCTGCATTTGCCGGAAGAATGTATGACCGCATGGGGGCCAAGCTGCTTGCTCGCTTGGGCTTCGTCATTGCCCTGATCGGTGTCTTGATGTTTTGTTTTGCAGACGCAAAGTCGTCTCTTGCCTATGTCATCGCTACTCACGTTGTTTTGATGATCGGCTGTCCGCTTGCGATGTCACCATCCCAGACGCATGCTTTGAATGCGCTGGCCGGTCCGGAATCTGCCGACGGTTCAACGATCATGAACACGCTACAGCAGATCGTCGGCGCAATTGCAACGGCTCTTGCGACGAGCTTTCTTGCGATGGGTCAGGCAGCTTCTGCATCCTCAAGCGAAGCGCTTCGGTTTGAGCACGGCGTTCGCTACGGTTTTTGCTTCACTTTGGCTTTGGCACTGATCGGATTTATCGTTTCGCTGCGCTTGAAGGATCGAACACAGAGCGAAGACGTTGATTTTGATTAATTGATGAAGAAAAAAGCAGTCGGGTGCGAAACCTGGCTGCTTTTTCATTATTCCCTTTTCTGCCACTTATTTTTGGTCCGAATTGAAGTTTCTGACAAAGTCGGTTGAATCGCGGTTGGATTTTGCTCATGATCTCGTCAAGATCTTATCAAGATTTACGGACAAAGCAGCCGTTTTTGATGGTTTGCCCGTAACCGCCCCGCCACGCTGAACAACCAGGCGACGAAATTCCGTCCGAGCTCTGCATTTTATGACATAAAAAAACAAGCGCCGTTTGACGCTTGTCTTTCAATCTTCAAGATTCTTGACCAAAACGCTGTCATACTGCTCATCTTCTCCGAGCATGAAAACGTGGGTACCGACCTTTTTAAACCCATATTTCGTATAAAAGCGATAGGCGCGCTTGTTTTGCTCTTCGACTCCGAGCCACATCATGGGGCGTTTGAGTTCGCGCGCAACGGAGATGGCATGCTCCATCAAAGCCGCGCCGATACCATGACCGTGATATTCTTTCAAAGAATAAATTCTTTGTATCTCCAACGCATCCGGATAATCGGGTTCGGTTTGAGAATCAGCCCAGTTGACCTTGACGAATCCGACGGCATCATTGCCGTCAAGATAGAAGTAATAATCCGACGTCTCACACTCGATTTCTGATTTGAGCACGTCAAAATCATAGGCGGTCTCAAGATATTCCTTCATGTCTTCTTCGCTGTTTTCATAGGCAAAAGTGTCATAGAAAGTCTTTTTTGCCAGCTTTTGCAGCATCAAAACGTCTTCGTTCGTGTTGCTTGCTTTCCTGATCATGATTTATCCTCCATTTCGCTAAAAATCCGTTTCAACGTAATGACGCACAAAACGGATGTCACGATTACTGAAATAACGTCAGAAACCGGTTCTGCAATGTAGATGCCTTTCACGCCTGAAAATTTTGGCAAGATGAGTGCCAACGGAATCAGCAGGATGATTTTCCGCAGCATGGCGATAAAAAGCGAAACCTTCGCCTGTCCCAATGCGAGAAACGTCGATTGACAAGCCGCCTGAATCCCGAAAATCGCAATGCCCAAGAAAAAAATCGGCATGATTCGGCATGTCAAAGCAACAAGTTCGGCATCGTTCGTAAACATTGAAGCATAAATGCCCGGGCAAAAAATCGCAACGCCCGCCAAGATGAGCGTTCCCAGCAAGCACACGGAAACCAGGCGAATCACCGTTTCTTTCACGCGCAGCCTGTTTCCTGCGCCGTAGTTGTAGCTGACGATCGGCTGGACGCCTTGAGTAATGCCGTTGACCGGAATGACGATCAATTGCATGATGCTCATCAGAATCGACATCGAACCGACGTAAAGGTCGCCGCCGTAACGCTGAAGGCCAGTATTGAAAGTGATCGTCACCAAGCTTTCCGTGCTCTGCATGACGAACGGTGCAATGCCCAAAGCAGCGATTTTAAGGATCAAAGACTTGTCCGGCCTGACAAGTTTCAAGTACAGCACGCTTCTTTTCGACTTCAAAAACGAGACGACCCAGACTGCGCTGACAAACTGCGAGATGACCGTTGCAAGCGCTGCTCCTCTTACGCCCAAATGCAGAGCAAAAATGAAAATCGGATCCAAAACGATATTGATCACGGCACCGATCAAAACAGAAAGCATCGCTGCTTTGGCAGCTCCTTGTCCGCTGATGAACGCATTCAGTCCCAAAGCAAGCTGAACAAAAATCGTTCCCAAAAGGTAGATCGTGATGTAGTCGTTGGCATATGCAATGGTTTTCGAACTGGCCCCAAAGGCATACAGAATCGGAATTTTAAAAATCAAAAAGCCGATTGTCAGCACAATGGAAAAGAACACGAGCAGCCAAGCCGAATTCCCCATGATCAAGGAAGCTTTTCGTTCATCTTTTTTCCCAAGCTCAATCGCTGCAAGCGGTGCCCCGCCTGCTCCGGCAAATGCACTGAACGCGGCAATCAAAGTGATGATCGGAAGCGTAACCCCCACGCCCGTCAAAGCCAGATTACCATCGCCCTGCATATGTCCGATGTAGATTCGATCGACGACATTGTACAAAACGTTGATCAGCTGTGCCAAAACCGTTGGCAGTGCCAATGAAAGCATCAGTCTGCCCAACGGAGCCGTTCCTAATTTCTCGTCATTTCTCATTCAACCACTTCTTCCCAATTTGGATATACGAGTATTTTACCATTGTAAATGCGCAAAAAAAAGTTTTGTCTCCCATATGTCGTTTGAATTAATGTATAATGTAAACAGTTACTAAATTCAGGAGTTATAAATGATAAAAAAATTACGCGCAAAACATGTTCCGGAAACGGCTTATTTAATAATGTTTACGATTTTCTCGGCAGCTGCCTTCATTGAAGGAACGACTCTGACGCATGTTTTTGGCGTAGATCGATTGATGGCTTTGACATATCGCATCTACCAGCTTTCGGTTCTCGGCGTACTCGGAAAAATCTTCTTTTTGGACGACTCGACGAAAAAAACCAAAACAGGCATTTTCCTGACGCTTGCCGTGCTCTATTTCATCTGCCATCGTGCGCAGGCAATGGCGCCTTTTTTCATGGCCATTTTCATCTTCGGTGCAGTCGGAGTCGATTGGAAAAAGATTCTGAAATGTTTCTTTTTCACTGGTCTGCTTTTGACGTGCCTTTCGCTTTTTGGCGCTTTGTTTCGCATAATTCCTGATATGGCACAGTCAAGGACGTATTTGGGCATCCCGTTCCATCGTTTCAGCATGGGAATTGCGACTCCGACCGATTTTGCGGCGCATGTCTTTTCTTTGATGATGGCTGCTGTTTTGCTGCGAGATTTTAAGTGCGACAGAAAATGCCTGATCCTTCTTTCATTGATTGCTTTTCTGACGTTTGCTCTCACTGATGCACGGCTTGACTTGATCTTAATGATTCTGCTGCTTTTGTGCACTGCATTTTATGATAAGATCAAAGCGTTCATCACGGCTTCCGGACCCGGCTTCTTTGGCATCATTATCGGCGGATATGCTCTGTTTGATCTTTGGATAACTCACGTCTACTATATGCCCAGTCGTTTCTGGGAAACGCTCGACCGCTTTTTGTCAAGCCGCTTGTTCTACGGCAACGTTGCCATGAAACAATGCCAGGTTCCGCCTCTTTTTGGGCGTTTCATCCCTCAAAACGGCAACGGACTCATGCTGAAACCCGGTGAGCGGTACTTTTTCATCGACTCGTCAATCATTCGCATGTGGACCATGTTCGGCATCGTCTTCACGATTTTGATGATCATGCTGACGTCATTTCTCATCATCCGCGGGTTTTCGACAAAATACGTTCCGCTGTTGGTCATCTTGGCACTGATCGTGATTGAATCCGCAATCGATCATCATTTGTGGGACATATCCTACAACGTCTTGTTCGTTGCAGCTTTTGCCGACTGGAGCAGCCTGACTAAAAGGCAGCGCTGAATTCCTATTTTGTCGTCTGAATGAACTCATACGGCGTCGTCTGATAGACGTAATAATTCAGCCAGTTGGAATACAAGATATTGGCGTGCGATCTCCAGGTCAATAAGGGTTCTTTGGTGTCGTCGTCATCCGGATAATAATTTAAAGGCGGCTCAATCGGCAGGCCTTTTTCCTTGTCTCTCAAATATTCCTTTTGCAAAGTATAGCGATCGTATTCGGGATGGCCCATCACAAAGACCTGATGCCCGTCATTTGCAATCACAAGGTAGATTCCTGCTTCTTTTGACTCTGCCAAAACGGAAAGTTCCGGATGCTTCAAGACATCCTGTTTGTCGACTTCCGTATGACGCGAATGCGGCGCAAAGAAAACGTCGTCAAAGCCACGAACGAGCGGCACTTTGCGATTCAACAGCCGGTGCTGATAAATACCGAAACGTTTTTCTTTCAACAGGTGCTTCTTGATCCCGTAATGATAGTACAGACCTGCCTGAGCGCCCCAACAAAGGTGCAGCGTCGAAGTGACGTGTTTTTTTGACCATTCCATGATTTTGCAAAGTTCGTCAAAATAGTCGACTTCCTCAAATTCCAGCTGCTCAACGGGTGCTCCCGTAATAATCATGCCGTCGAAATTTTTGTCGGAAATCTCGGAAAAAGGCTCGTAAAACCTGTTCAAGTGGCTGAGTGCCGTATGCGTCGATTCATGCGTTTCAAGCGACACGAACGAAACGTCGACTTGCAGCGGCGTGTTCGACAAAGCCCTCAAAAGCTGCAGTTCAGTAGCCTCTTTCAAAGGCATCAGGTTCACGATTGCAATTTTGATTGGTCGAATGTCCTGATGAATCGCACGCGTTTCGTCCATTACGAAAATATTTTCCTGATTCAAGATCTCGCGTGCCGGAAGATCATGTTGTATTTTAATCGGCATCTTGCCTACCTCCTTGTATCTAAAACAAAAACGCCCCCGTGAAAGAACATCTTTCACAGGGACGCATCCTAGCGTGGTACCACCCATCTTCGCTGCATCACATCCGCAGCCTTCTCCGGCACCGTCATGCCTGGGATTATATCGTATCCTCACGAACCTTGAGCTTTCACTCGCAGTTAAACTCAGAGCTCATCTTCAGCTTGTCTGACCCGCCTTCTTTCACCAAACAAAGGCTCTCTTTGGAATCTGAGTCCGCCTACTCTTCTCGTCAACGTTTTGTTTTATATTATTGACTGAAGTTTATACCCTTTTTCTAATCTTGTCAACACTTTGCTTTAATGTTACTGCAAAATGCAGCAAATAATCAGCCGTCTCGTCGATCGCAATCAAAAGACGGACAAAACGGTTATCTCTTTTTGCGTGACGACAACATCAAAAATGGCCATCTGCTCAAAAACAAGACAGCCGTTCCGATTATTGACGAAGATGTCTCCGTCGCCTATTATGCAATTTGTCTCAAAGGACGCAGCTGGCGCCTGCTTGAGCGTTTCATGAACAGCAAACTGCAGACTCAGACCTGATGAACCTTTCTGCCGTTTTCAAACAGACTTCTCGTTGCCTGCCAAATGTATTTGGCAGTTTCGGCATCATTCATCGTGTACAGATGTATGCCGGCAACGCCTTGAGTCACCAAATCGACGATCTGATCGATTGCGTATGCCAAGCCGGCTGCTTTAAGCGATTCCGGATCATCCCGGTACTTGTTCAAAATGGCCGTAAATTTCTTTGGCAGCGTTGCCGAACTGGTCTTTAAAATTCTCAGGGCCTGATTGCGCTTGACGATCGGCATGATGCCGGCAACGATCGGCGTATTGATGTCCGCCAGCTCGCAGCATTCCTTGAAGCCGTAAAAACTTTCATTGTCAAAAAACATCTGCGTGATCAAACTGTCGACGCCTTGATCGGTCTTGTACTTGAGATGCTTGATGTCGTCGACGCGGCTGTCTGATTCCGGATGGATCTCCGGATAGCAGGCCGCGCTGATGTGAAATTCAGGGAAGTTTTCATGAACGTATGCGATCAGATCGCTTGCGTGCCTGAAATCATCTTTTGGCTTTCTGCCTTCGATGCAATCTCCTCTAAGTGCCAATAAATTCGTGACTCCGAGTGTTTCCAATTCGTTCAAAATCTCCGAAACCTGCTGCTTGTCAAGATACGCCGCCGGAAGATGCGCAATGCTCGGAACATCCAGCTTGTTTTTGACGTACCCGGCCAGTTTGACCGTCAGCCGTGCCAGATCATCGTTTTTGTTCGTACAGGTTACGCTGATGAAATCAGGCGAAAGCCCGACCAGTTCATCCAGCGTTTCCGTCAGCTTTTCGACCGCGCTCTCCTTGTTTGGAGGAAAGATTTCAAAAGAAAACGTTGTTTGTCCCATAAAATCACAGCTCCTCTCTGATGTTTTGTGCTGCCTGCGTCAAATTCTTCAGACTGGCTTTGGTCTCCTTTTCACCGCGAGTCTTCAAACCGCAATCGGGATTAACCCAGACTTTTTCTTTTTTGACTTTGGCCAAAATGCGATGCAAGGCCTGTTCGATTTCTTCAACCGTCGGGATGCGCGGCGAATGAATGTCGTAAACGCCAGGACCGACTTCGGTCTTGAAATTCTTTTCTTTGAGTTCGTCAAGAATTTCGAGATTTGAACGCGAGGCCTCAAATGAAATGACGTCGGCATCCATGTCATCGATTGCCGAAATAATGTCGTTAAACTCGCTGTAGCACATATGCGTATGAATCTGGGTTTCCGGCTTGACGCCGCTATGTACCAAACGGAAGGCCGGGATTGCCCAGTCAAGATATTCGCTTTGCCAATCAGAACGTCTCAACGGAAGCTTTTCACGCAAAGCGGCTTCATCGATCTGAATGATGCGAATACCGTTTTTCTCAAGATCCAAAACTTCTTCTCTGATTGCCAAAGCAAGCTGCAGAGTTGATTCTTTGATGCTGATGTCTTCGCGCGGAAACGACCAGTTCAAAATCGTCACCGGACCCGTCAGCATCCCTTTGACGATTTTTTTCGTCTGCTTTTGCGCATAAACCGACCAGCGAACGGTAATCGGGTCCTTTCTTGAAACGTCGCCCCAGATAATCGGCGGCTTGACGCAGCGAGTTCCGTATGATTGCACCCAGGCTTTTTTGGTGAAGACGTATCCTTCAAGATGCTGTCCGAAATATTCGACCATGTCGTTTCGTTCAAATTCGCCGTGAACCAAAACGTCCAGGCCGATTTCTTCCTGGAATCCGATCCAGGAATCGATTCTTTCAGCAATAAATTCGTCGTATTCTTCCTGGCTGATTTCATGCTTTCTGAATGCGGCACGCTTTTGCTTGACTTCTCTCGTTTGCGGGAAGGACCCGATTGTCGTCGTCGGAAGAAGCGGCAGATTGAACTCTTGCTTTTGAATCTTTTCGCGCACGGCAAACTCCGGTTGGCGCACGAAGGCTTCAGGCTTTAGATCAGCAATTTTTTGATGCAGCTCTGCATTTTCCAAAACGCGCGGCTTTTCGAACAGCTCAGCGTTCTTCCTTAAAAATTCAGGGCTTTGATTCTTGAGCAGCGCATCAAGTTCGACAAGCTCTTTGACCTTTTCTTCGGCAAATGCAAAATGCTTCGTTACGTCTTCTTCGAGTTCTTCGCTTGCGACGGTATACGGCACGTGAAGCAGCGAGCAGGAGGTCGTCAGCACCAGGTTTTTGACGTTCAGTTTCTTCAGCAGGTCAAGCGTTTTTTGGTAATTGTTGCGCCAGATGTTTTTCCCGTTGACGACGCCGGCAAACAAGACTTTTCCGTCATCAAAGCCTCTTTCGACAAGTTCAGACGTTTTCCTGCCTTCGACAAAATCAAGCCCGATTCCGTCAAAAGGAAGCTTCAGCAAAACGTCATAAGCATCGCGAACGTCACCGAAATATGTCTGTGCCAGAACCTTGAGCTTGCCTTTTTGCAAAAGCAGCGGCTCATAAAGCGCCTTGAACAAAGCCAGCTCCTTTTCGTCAAGATCTTTGACCAAAGACGGCTCGTCAAGCTGAATCCAATTTGCGCCGAGATCTTCAAGCCGCTTGAAAATATTGGCATATGCTTCGATGAACGCACCGACAAAATCTTCTTTGACGCAGCCGTGAAATTCGCTCAATTGAAGCAAAGTGAACGGTCCGACCAAAACGGGACGCGTAATCGTTTCGTCTTCTTTTGCTTCGACGAATTCATCAAAAATTTTCGTTCCTGCCAGTTTGACGTCCGTATCCGCCGTAAACTGCGGCACGATATAATGATAGTTCGTGTTGAACCACTTCTTCATCGGCCAAGCCTTGACGTCGCCCTTTTTGCCTTGATATCCTCTTGCCAGGGCAAAATATTTGTCCAGGTCGGACAAATCGAGTTCAGCGATGTTTTCAGGAATCACGTTGAACAAAAAGGCCGCATCGAGCATCTGATCATAAAAAGAAAAATGGTTGCTCGTGAAATTCGTCAAACCGCTGTCCAAAAGCAGCTTGCGATCATGCTGACGAAGATCTTTGGCCCGTTCTTTTAATTCTTCTTCAGTTGCCTCATGTTTAAAATATTTTTCCGTAATAAATTTAAGTTCACGATTTTCTCCGATTCTTGGAAAACCCACAATAGTTGCCGTCATAAGTCTGCCCCCTTGATTTGTTATCTATAAATCTAACACTTTTGCGTTAATTTGAATAACAGAAAAAAATATGCATTCGTTATAGTTTTGGACTATAATGAGGTAACAACATATAAAAAAGAGGTTATTTTATGAGAATCCAACAGCTTGAATATTTGGAAAGAATCGTTGAAGCAGGCTCCATCAACGAAGCAGCCAAAAGGCTTTTTCTCACTCAGCCCAGCCTGTCGAACGCCGTCAAAGAATTAGAAAACGAAATGGGAATTCAAATTTTCCAGCGCAGCTCAGGCGGAATTTCGCTGACCGCAGAAGGGCGCGAATTCATGACGTATTCCAAACAAATTCTGGATCAGGTCAACCTGATGAACGAACGCTATAAAAACGGACAGCAGCGCAAGCAGTCCTTTTCCGTTTCCGCACAGCACTATGCCTTCGTCGTTCATGCATTTGTCGAACTGATCAAAAGCGTCAATGCAAACGAATATCAATTCACGCTGCGAGAAACCGAAACCCAAAATATTTTCAATGACCTTGCCCAGTTCAAAAGCGAGCTCGGCATCCTCTACACGAACGGATTCAATCAAAAAATCATGCAGCGTCTCTTCAAGGAAAACAACCTCGTTTTCACGCCGCTGTTCGTTGCCAAACCGCATATCTTCGTCAGTCGCTATAATCCGCTCACGTCAAAATCTTCCGTGAATCTGTCAGACCTCGAAGACTACCCCTACTTGTCATACGAACAAGGCGAGGTCAACTCGTTTTACTTCTCCGAAGAAATTCTCAGCACCCTGAGCCACAAAAAAAGCATCAAAGTCAGCGACCGTGCGACGATTTTCAACTTGATGGTCGGATTGAACGGCTACACCATCAGCTCCGGCATCATCAGCAGCAAGCTCAACGACGATAAAATCGTTGCAATTCCTTTAAACGTTGACGATGACATCACGATGGGCTGGCTCAAGCATCGCCAAGTCGAACTGAGTCCTTTGGCCGAGCGCTATCTGACAATGCTGAAGGAACACATCAAAGGATACGGATTCAAAATCATCAGCTGATTTTTATCCTTGAAAAATGCAGAGCATTGCTCCGAATAAAGCGACTTCAAAACACCGATCGTCATTGACGCACTGGATTTTTCATAATTTTCGTCCAAATCGAGGGGGTGCGGAACCTAAAGTAGACAAAAACAACGCTTTTTACCCAATTTTTGTCTACTGACGACTTCAAAACGAAAAGAGGCCGGCGGCAAATTTGAATGAGAGCTTGGCGCACTGCTTTAGCGGACTCTGCATTTGGCAAAAGCTCTGCCGTTTACGGACAAATCAGCAAAAAAAGGCACTTTGTCCGTAAATTTGAATGAGATATTGGCTGGATTACGGACAAACAACTCCAAAACCGCCATTTGTCCGTAATCCCGTCTTGGCGCACTGCTTTAGCGGACTCTGCATTTGGCAAAAGCTCTGCCGTTTAAGGACGCATCGTTGAAAATGGGCCATTTATCCGTAAATCCGGATGAAATTCTGGCTGAAATTGGTTGAGCAGCATCCCTTTTTAAAAAGATAGTTTTTTACACAAGGGAAATCAAAAAAATGCCGGACAAAATCAGCCTTAAGTGACCGCCTTGTTCGGCATTTTCTTTAATTCAAGATGGAAACGGGAACTTTCTTCTCAAGCTTTCTTGCGATATTTATTGATGATGACATCTCTTCCCTTGACCGGCATCGTCTTCTTGCCGACGAAATCAAAACCGCACTTCATGATGACGCGGTTGCTTGCCAGGTTTTGCTCTTCTGCTTCAATCCTGATTTCAGGAAAGCCTTCTTCAAGCAAATAATCGCTGAAACCTTTGAAGGCTTCCGTCATATAGCCTTTGCCCCAGTATCTTCTTCCCAAAACGTATCCGATGACCGGCACCTCGTCTTCATGACCAACGACATCGATCATGCCGATCAATCCGTCGGTTTCCTTAAGGCAGATGCCGTATCGACAGCACTTCTCATCCTCGTAGGCATGCATCCATTCCGCAAGAATCTTCTTTGTCACGTCGACGCTTTCGTGAGCGTCCCAAGTCAGATAACGCGTAACTTCAGGATCATTTGCCCACGTTTCATAGATTCTCATTGCATCATGCTCGTTCAGCCTGCGCAGATAAAGCCTGTTCGTTTCGACTGCTTTTTTCGGCGAAACCCATTCATAAAGTTCTGCGCCCTTTTCACCGATGTCATCATAAAAAAGTTCGGTTTGCTTGACAAGCGCAAAGCCGTTTTTGCGATATAATTTTCCGGCGGCATCGTTGCCTTCGATCACGTCGAGGTGAATCGCTTTTCTTGCACTGGATTTTATCGCAGAAAGCATCGAAGAAGCGATGCCCTGCCCCCTGAATTCCGGCGAAACGGCAAACAGATGCAGCACGCAGACATCTTTTGTTTCCTTCCAGTCCGCATGATTGTATGCATCATCGTCGCCGTCTGACAAAATTCCCGCTGCTGCGATTTTTCCATCGATGCGTCCGAGCAAAAACAGCCGATTTGCGATCGCATACTCGAGATCGTCACGACACGGATATTGCCCCCAGTGCCAGTCAGGCGAATATTTGTCAAATTTTTGCTGCTCGCAGACCTTTTCATAAAAAATGCAGAGCTCTGATAAATCATTTTTTGTTGCTTGAACTATTTCCAAAATAAACTACCCCTTCTTGCCAAAATGCCTCGGTAAATCTTGCCTCTTCCTGCGAATTTTCCTGGCAATGCGCTCCGTTGCATGCGTCAGATGCCTTAAAATCGAATCGGCCGCAAACATGAAGACGACGACCAGCAAAAAATCGGCCCTTGACAGCGGACTGATCGCAAAAAGATGCTTCAAAAACAAGAAGCAAAAGACCAGACCCGCAACGTTTAGCCATAGAATTGCCCACTTTTTCTTATTGAACGGCCGACTGATCCGAACCAAAACGATTAGCCCGATCGCACCCAAAAGAAGCGTCGCCATCGTCGAAATCTCATCATCGGAAATGCCGAAAATCTTGCCGCAGACCACAAGCGCAGCAACCGAAATCATATCGGTCAATCCGGCCGGAAAAGCCTTGATGAACACATTCGTCAAAAAATGCCCCTTGATTCGGTCTTTGGTCGGCTCAAGCGCCAGCAAAAAGCCGGGAACGCCGATCGTAAATCCCGTCACCAGGGAAATCTGCGAAGGCTCAAGCGGGTACGTAAACATCAAAACAGCCGAAAAGACCGCCATCAGCAGCGAGAAAATATTCTTGACCAAAAACAGGCTTGCCGACCGCTGGATGTTATTGACGACTTGTCTTCCTTCAAGCACGACGTTTGGCATGTGCACGAAATCGGAATCAAGCAGGACGACTTGCGCAACTTGTGCGGTTGCCTCGCTGCCGGATGCCATCGCAACGCTGCAATCCGCATCCTTCATCGCTAAAATATCGTTGACTCCGTCGCCCGTCATCGCGACGGTATGCCCGTTTTTTTGCAGAGCGGATACGAAAGCCTGCTTTTGCTTCGGAGTCACGCGTCCGAAGACCGTTTTTGTCTCAAGCGCCTCTTCCACCTGCGCGTCGGTCGTCAAAGTCGAAGCATCGACGTAATTTCTGGCACCATCGATTCCGGCCTGTTCGGAAATTTCGGAAACGGTTTTCGGATTGTCGCCCGAAATGACCTTGATCGCAACTTTTTGTTTTTTAAAATATTCAAACGTCTGCTTGGCGTTTTGACGAATCGGATTCTCAAAAATCACATAGGCCAACGGCTCAACGCTGCCTGAAAGGCCATGTTCAAGCTCAGTGCCGTCATACTTCGCAAACAAAAGCGCACGGTACCCCTTATCCGTATACGGCAAAATTTTATCTTCGATTTTTTCAAATTCAGAGCGCATGATGAACTCCGGTGCCCCTAACAGGTACGTCGCATCATTGAAAATTATTCCGCCATACTTTGTCGAAGACGTAAACGGAACAACCTTTAGAGCAGCATGTTTTTGCTCTGCATCTTCCGGGATAAACGACTGCAGCGCCTGCATCGTCGCATTGTTGTCCTTTGAGGCAAGCACGTAGTCCGTCAGCCTTTCAGTGACGTCGTCTTCTTCAAAGACGACTTCCTTGACTTTCATCTCAGGTTCAGTAATCGTTCCGGTCTTGTCGACGCACAAAACGTCAACGCGAGCCAGCGTTTCGATGCTTTTCATGTCATGCAGCAAAACCTTGCGTTTCGAAAGCCTCATCGTGCTCAAGGCCAGGGCAACCGTCGTCAAAAGATACAGTCCTTCGGGAATCATCCCTAAAACGGCCGCAACCATTGACGTAATGCTCTTTTGAAACGTGACGCCGTTTAAAAAGAAGCTTTGGTAAAACAAAATGACCCCGATCGGAATAATGACGATTCCGACCCACTTGATGATTTCATTGATCGAACGCACCATCTCTGACTGTTCATAACCGTCGATCGTTTTGGCTTCCGACGTTAATTTTGATATGTAGGACTCGTTTCCGACCTTGTCCAGGCGCGCATAACACCGTCCCGAAACGACGAAACTGCCGGAAAGAAGCGTATCCCCTTTTTTCTTGTCGATTTCATCCGACTCGCCCGTCAAAAGCGATTCGTTGACCTGAACGTTTCCTTCAAGCACCGTCGCATCCGCACAAATCTGCTCGCCGGCCGAAAGAAGCACGACATCGTCCTGCACCAGTTCTTCAGACGTGACCTTGCTTTCTTTTCCATCACGCACGACGATTGCATGCGGAGCATTCAGCAGGTTCATTTTGTCAAGCGTTTTTTTTGCGCGCCATTCCTGAATGATTCCGATGATGATGTTCCACAAAATAATCGGCAAAAAGGTCAGATTGCGAAACGATCCGACGATGCACAAAAGCACCGTGATCACCAGGAAGATCAAGTTGAAATACGTCAAAGTATTGCTCAAAATGATCTGCTTGACGGTCAGTCCGGTCGAAGCGTCCAACTGATTGGTTTTTCCGGCGTTGATTCGTTCCTTGACTTCTTTTTGAGTCAAGCCGCCGTATCTAGCATCTTCCATCCATAAACTCCCTTTCGAAAAGCTTCTAAGTAAATAATAACTCAAGTTACGTCAAAACGCCTATAAGAATGCATTAAGATTGGTTTTCGTCAGGCAAATTCTTTCATGTTGCCGATAAAAAACAGGGCTTCTGAAAACACTGGGGTTCAAAAGTCCTGTTTTGCAATTTGTTCATTTATATGAAAAAGCTGCCTGCAAAGCTTGACAGGGCACCAGAGTCACGGGGTTTCCGGCTGGACATAATCAAACATACAGTGCGCAGACATCGATTAATTTCTCGCTTCAAACTTTAATTTCAGCACCAAGCCCAATGCGATCACAGTTATCGCCAGAATAAGCACGATCGAAATGCGACTGCCGACCATGCTGCCGTTTGACATCGTTTTTTGAGCCCAGCCGAAGATGACGGAAACGACAGTCGTCGAAAGCGCTCCGGAAAACTGCTGCAAAGTATTCAAAACGCTGTTGCCGTCGATTGCTTCTTCGCGTTCAAGTTGACTGAGACTTGTCGCAACCAGACTGCTTGCCGCAAGCCCCATGCCGATCTTTGTGGCAACGTCGCCGCACAAAAGCAGTTTCACCCCTGCATTTGGCAAGACAAAGGCCAAAAAAGCCAGCCCCAAAGATGCAAGTGTCAGTCCGAAGACAATCGGTTTGAAATAACCTAATTCATCCATCAATCGACCGGAAACCGGTGCGAGCAGGAACACGAACGTTGCGCCCGGAAGCATGAACAGCCCTGCCGTGACGGTATTCTGATGCAATCCGATCTGAAGATAATTCGGGAAAATGAATGAGATGCCAAGTGCGATGGCCTGCGTGACCAAAGCACCATACATGAACCAGACGAAGCGCTGATTGGAAAAGACGTTCAGACTGATGAGACGCTTCTTTTTGTTGGAAAAATAAAACATCAAAAGCGCCATGATGCTGAGCAAAAGCAGCCAAAGCGAAAAACGCTCGATGGCAACCAGCAAAAGCGCCAAACCCAATGCCAAAAAGAAGTATCCGCAAAAATTGAAACCGGTCTTTGTTTCAATCTTTCGCTGAGGAATCGACATGATTCCGACGACAAAGGAAATCGCAAGAATCGGCACGAGAAACAGGAAAATCTTGTTCCAGTCAAAATGATGCAGAATAATTCCGCCATAGGTCGGACCGATTGCAGGCGCAAAGCAGGTCGTCATCGTGGCCACGCCGACCATGAAACCGCGTCTTTCCAACGGAACGTGCTCCAAAATAATGTGCATCGCAAGCGGCAGGGCAAGTCCGGTGCCGATTCCCTGAAGGATGCGACCGGCTAACAACAGTTCGAAATTTCCCGCAATCGAATCCAAAATCACGCCAAGCAGAAAAAAAAGATTTGAACTGACAAACAGATTTTTTTCGGAAACGTTTCGAATCAAATAGGCTGACAACGGAATGCTGATGGCAACCGTCAGCAGATTGGCAGTCGTCACCCATTGAATCAGTCCCGCATCGATTCCGAACTGCTTCATGAGCGTCGGAAAAGTCACGTTCATCGACGTTTCGATCAAAACGCCGCAAAAGCTCATGATCGTTGTTGCGACGACTGCTGGCATTACGTGCCACTTTTTCTTTGTTGTCATATTTTTACCTCTAATTCCAGAAATTACGCATAGAATCCATGATACGCTACAAAAGTCAGCCAAGTCAAGCAAAATACGAACATTATCCGGCAATCATCATCTTTTTTGGTAAGTCTCATCAGAACGCTGAAAACCTCGAATCTCAAAGAAAACGTCCTTGCGCCAAAAACAGTCGCAATGATTGCCGAAGTCCGTTTTGTCTGCAAGCTTGTTTTACGGGCAAATCCCATTTTTCCACATTTTGCCCGTAACCGCCCGTCTTGTTTTACGGGCAAATCCCTGTTTTTCACGTTTTGCCCGTAACCGCCCGTCTCGTTTTACGGGCAAATCTCAGTTTTCCACGTTTTGCCCGTAACCGCCCGTCTTGTTTTACGGGCAAATCTCAGTTTTTCACGTTTTGCCCGTAAACAATAATTTTGCCAAATCCAGCGTTGCGCATCGCGGGCTTGCCAAACGGCTGCGAATCTGCTCAACCCGACCACCGTCAGCGTGATGCGGATACTGCATTTTTCAAATTAAAAAGATTTTCCCCGCACTCCGAAAATACGGGAAAAACCTTTTCATAACTATAACAATTGCGCAAACAAACGCATGATCATCTGACTCAAGCGATGAGGCGCGCTCCACTTGACGCTGTACTTTTCAGTAACTTCGCGACACTGCTTGAACGTTTCGTCAAAATCTTCCTTAATCGAAAGAACGGCCGGCACGTCCGTCATAAAACATCCATTTTCAAAATGATGATACAAGCTGCGGTAATCAAGATTAATCGTTCCGCACGTTGCCAGGCGATCGTCTGCCACGCTCATTTTGGCATGGCAAAAACCAGGCTTCCATTCAAAAATGCGCACGCCGTTTTCCGCAAGCACGTTGTAAAAAGAACGCGTCACGCTGTAAATCGGCTTTTTATCAGGAATCCCAGGCGTAACGATTCTGACGTCGACGCCGCGCTTTGACGCAAGCGACAGCGCATGAGCAAACTCATCAGTGATGATCAGATACGGCGTCATGAAATAGCAATACCTTTCAGCCTTGTTGACCATGCTGATGTAGACTTCTTCACCGACCTGTTCGCCGTCAAGCGGGCTGTCGGCATATGGCTGAATGTAGCCTGTGCAATTTTCAGGATAATTTCTGTCCTTGAGATAAAATGCCAAATTTTCTTCACTGTCACGTTCTTCCTTTGAAGAAGCATTCCACATTTCCAAAAATGAAACCGTCAAAGACCTGACCGCCTGGCCGCAAATTCTTATGCCGGTGTCTTTCCACTCACCGTAAGGATGCGTGAAGTTGAAATACTCATTTGCGAGATTATACCCGCCGGTATAGCCGATTTTGCCGTCAATCACCGTGATCTTGCGATGGTCGCGATTGTTAAAAAACATGTTGAGCCCTGGCATGAGCGGATTAAAAACGCGACACTTGATTCCGACTGCTTCGAGTTTTTTGGCAAACGACATGTTGACGAACCCGATCGATCCCATATCGTCATAAAAAACGCGAACCTCAACGCCTGCTTTGACGCGTTCTTCCAAAACCGTCTGAATCTTCTGCCAGGCTTCCTTGTCCTCGATTGCATGGTATTCCATGAAGATGAAGTCCCTGGCAAGCGCCAGATCATGGAGCTGCGAATCAAGTCCCTTGATTGCTTCGTCGAAATATTTCACCTCTGTATTTTCATAAACGGGATATCCCGAATATTTGTGAATATACTCGGAAATTCCTCTGCCGTCAGGATTTTTGACGCCTTCACCCAAATACTTGAACAGCTTTTCGTCAACTTTATCGTAGCGTCGTTTCATTTTCTTCGTTCCGCCGTTTAATCCGACCAGAAAATACAGTGCCACGCCCAAAATCGGAAATGCCAAAATCAAAATAATCCACGGCACCTTCATCGTTGCCGTCTGGTTTTGACTGTAAATAAAGAGCACCAGCAAAATTGCGAGCACTCGCGTCGTCCAGTCAATGATGCTTGCATATTCATTCAGTCTGGTGAAAATCAAAACCAAAAAGACGACTTGAAGCAGAATTGACAAGACTGAAAAAATCAGCCTTTTGATTCCGTTTTTTGATTTCTGTTTTCCTTCATATGTTTCCACGTCTGAACCCCCATCCATCAATCTTTAACAAACAGTTTCCGGCCTGCTTTTTTGCCGGACGTCAACAGGAAAATCCCCTGAACGTCAAGAAGAACAAGTCCCGCGTATCTCGTCGCAAGCAGGACTGACTCAAGTTCCTCGGAAGGAATCTTGTGAATACAGGCACTAATCATATAATTGGGATCGCGTACCAACAGCTGTGATGAAACGATCATTGCGCCGATCAAAATGAGCTGCCCGATAACGGAACCGACCCCGTTCATCTTTTGCTTGGCAAGCTGCTGTTCATAAGTCGGAAACTTGCCGATGTTTTGGCAATCAGAGCCGGCTTCCCCCATTCCGATCGAAACGGCATAAACGGAAACCGCAACTCCCAAAAGCCAAAGTCTTTCCGGAATCATCAAAATGCTTGAAACCATCAGCATCAGAATCATCACGTTGCCGACAAAATAACGATTTTCAAGCGTCATGACGTATATTGCAGTGAATTTGGCAGTCAGATTGACCGCAAACAGGATGCTGAAAGCCAAAACGACTGTTTTGACGTCTGCCATCCCCATGTACAGGAAAACACAGTACAAAATGACAAAAGTCATGTATTCGCTGAAATATGCCTGATAGAATTCATAGGGCTGCTTTGCTGCATAAAAATGCGTCATCATTTCAAAGAAAATCAAAATCGTGGCAATGATCAAAATAGTGAAGATGTCGCTGACGTCTGCCGTTTGTTTGAACAGTCGCAAAGAAAAAAGCAAAGCCAATAAGATGACCGCACTCATCGCTTTCTTCCAATCATACTCTCTTTCCTTAAACAAAGGTGCCGTAAGTTTGGACGGATCCTTGACCATTGATCTGATCGAAAACAGCGCAATGACTGAAAGAATCAAATAGCATGACAAAACGAGCTGCTCGCTGTACTCGGATCCGATAAACAGAAAGGCCGTAAAAATCAACATTAGAATAAAGCCAAAAAATTCTTCTTTTCGATATTTTTCTCCGGTTCTTTCCGAAACGATTGCCTTGACCGTTCGATACATCGGAACGAAAACCGAAAGCCCGAAGCCGATCAAAAAGGCACCCAAGTCAAGCATAAGCAGCATTTTTTTCTGAAACAAAATCAAAACGGATCCCAAAATAACGGTCAACGATGCAAACTGCGCAAGCCGAAAGGGATTGTTGACTTCGCCAAAAACCGATACGGTAAATGCGCCGATTTTAAGAAATGAATAGAAAATCACAAACGGCAAAATATAATCGAGCCTGCCATTGTTCCGAATAAGAGCCGTCACGAAAACCATCATCGGAATCATTGGTGCCCGCTGATCCCAGCTTCGGTCAATGTTATTCCCAATTTCTTCAAGTTAATCGCTTCCTAATGCATAATATAAGCCAATATTTATATTATACATCAGTGCGAACTTTTTTATGTAAATAAGTTCTTACGGTTTTCTGGACGTGATGTTTAACATCAATCATATCTCATTTTTGCGCACAAAAAAAGTACCTTACGAACGCGCAAAGTACTTTTTCAATCTAGGATTGGTAATCAACCGCATGATAGGCCGAGGCATTCCTGATCGTTTCAATCTGCTTCATAAAGTCTTTGATATCAGAATTGATGAGATTCAAACTCGCTTTTGCAGAACCGTTCTGATCGTCATAATAGGCTTCGTAAACCGGAGTCATGAGAGCTTTGTACTTTTCCATGGCAGAGTCGATCTCGTCTTGATTCGTATAATCAAGATTTGAGAAAAGATCGGAAACGTCATTAATCAATTTTTGATTCGTAGCCGCAGAAATTACAGAAACCGTTCCCTGCTCTGATTTTCCGTACGTTTTCCCCGTAAGCTTTCCCAATTGCTGTTTGATGTCGTTAAGCGCCTTAAGGTCAGTATCGCCCAAAACATAAACTTTTCCATAATAATCAGAAAAGCGCTCATAGGGTGAATCAACATGCGATCCGTTGCCCATCAGGTCGTCTTGCATCTTGACAAGAGCCTGGCCGTACTCGCTCATTGCTTTTTTGACAACGTCTGCCTGCTGTTCGTTCAGATTGGCATCAGCAAATGAACCGACCGCATTTTCGGCAATGCTCATCTGTGCATAATTGCGATAATCAATATACGTATTTTTTCCGACTCCGCATCCGATTCCCGCAGTTGCCTCATTCATTACCAAGCGTGCTTTTTCAAATTCTTCTTTGCTGAACGTAACGCCTCCGATCGAATAATTGCCGTCTGATGAGGCACTAGGCAGATTTTTCCTGAAAAAAGCATCCAAAGTATGATCAACACTGACTTTTCTGACGTCTGAATCATTTTTGATCTCGTCAGGATTAAGATTTCCCTTATAAGTCAGCGCTTCTTTTGAGAGTTCGACGACGTCTTTGCTCAAGGTCTTCCCATACTTGAACGAATCTTTGACTTTTGCCTGATCAATCCGGTAGTTCTCCTGCTTTTCAGGCAGTTTCGCAATCGAAGCTTCCGATGCCGACAGGCCGATTAAACTGATTCCCATGCTAATCACCTCTTACTATTTGTAACCACAATATGTATATCGACAATTTGTCAAAATTATTTAAGAAGAAAATTGCCTTGTAAAATGCAGTGCACGCAGCCTCAAAGCTCTGCATTTTTCATCAGACAACGTCCGCAAAAAGTTGACCCTGGTGCTATAATTGGAATTGTTGACTAAAACAAGAAAGGCCAAAACAATGTCAAAAGAAGATTTTGAAACAATCAAAACAAAAGACGGCATGGTTGATATAAAATACTATCATGACCTTGCACAACAAAAACATCAGGAGCACGAAAAATTTCTTGCGACTCTGCGAAAGAAGAAACCTAAGCACCTCGACAAAATCGTCAAAGAAACGCACCAGGAAATTTTTGACGTCGTTGACTGCACGAAATGCGCCAACTGCTGCAAAGATCTGGGGCCGCTGTTCACCGAGGCTGATATTGAAAGAATCGCCAAGGCTTTCAGAATGCACCTTGGTCATTTTGAAGATGCATACCTTCGCGTCGACGAGGACGGCGACAAAGTTTTCAAATGCATGCCGTGTCCGTTTCTCGGCTCAGACAACCTTTGCACGATTTACCCGATTCGTCCCAAGGCATGTCGCGAGTTTCCGCACACGGATCGCAAAAAGATCTATCAGATCAACCATTTGACGATTCAAAACACGCTCTACTGCCCCGCAGCCTACCTCTTCGTTGAAAGGCTGAAAGAAAAACTCGGCTACTGATGTCCGCATCGTTAAAATTAACCGCCAAACTGACGGGACTCGATTATTCCGGTGAAATCGTCGCTTGCGGCGTATACGCTCAGAAACGATGCCTCAAATCGAAAAATCGGATGATTTGCAATTTATTGCGAATCATCCGGTTTTTCAATTTAATGATTATTTTTCGATAATTGCATCAGTTGCAGTAAAGTTTTCAAGCGACCCCGTCTTTGTTTGAATACAATAACCAAGGCTTCTCTCAGCCAACTGCTTCAAATCTTTTTCATTGCCAATTTTCCTTTGTGTTTATGTATTTAAATTTTTAATTAATTAAAAAAACAACCTGAGAAATTGCAATAAGTGATTCGATCACGGTTAAGCGAGACCGTCTGCTTGCAAACTATATTATTTTGATTGTAATTTCTTTAACAACTTCCTCAACATCTCAATATCTTTATTGGATAATTTACCATCTCCAACGCTTACGCAACTTCCGCTGCCATCCTCCATATTATCCATAATCCAAGCAAAAACTAATATTATCACCAATACTACCGCAATAAACTTTGCGTATAAGCCGGGGACTTCCAAAAATCCTAATAATAAAGGCATACCGATATAATAACGCAGCCATGACCAAAAAATACTATGGTTGATAATGCATACCAAAATAACTGAAAGTGAAAGACACATATACAAAACAAGATTGCTGTTATTTATGTAATTTTGATATTTCATGTAAACTGAATATGAACAATCATATCCTGTGGGAGCAATCTTCATAAACCACAACTTTGCCAGAAAGCTTACGATGAGCCCGACTGATGAAATTCCGGCAAATATTTTCATCTTACGCGAGTTGCTCTTGAATATCTTTAAAAAAACAGCAACGACAAATACACAGGTAAGGCCATAGACAACGTTTTTAAGGGGAATCTCGCCAAATTCAAAATACGTACACTTATCATCAGGAGCACTAAACCCATTCTTGACAAAATTTTTATATCCGCCCTTTGAAATAAAAAGAAGGTACAGATATATGAACGCCACGCCAGAAATTTTATTGATGATCTTCGGAATGCTTTCAATCGCATAGCCGATTCTCGTCCAGTTTTCCCCTTCTTCAGGCCCGCGTTTCAGCTTGCCCACGAAATTTTTGCACTCTGACAGATTTTTCGTTATTATGTTATTCTTTTTGAGTTTGATCATGAATTCCTTGAATTTTGACAGACCTGTCGTTATTTTGCTTTCTTCTTCCATTTTTACCACCCCGTAAGATTTATTCTTGATGATTCAAGAATAAATCTTACGGGCGACAATTACTGTCGCGTGCAAAAATTTTTTCAAAAAACTTTTAAAAATTACGGATTCCCTTATTTTCCTCGCGTATCTTTATACTTCTAATGAAGAAATATGCGATGATCGTTTCGATAACGATGAAAATTCCGAGATATGCCCACATTCTGAGCAAGTGTTCCGCCGTTGCATCATAGATTTTTTCCGGTTCATGCGGAACGTTCGGAACCGTTTTTTGAATTTTCAGCTGCAAGTCATTGAGCCTTGCGATGCTTCCCAATGCTTCCATTCCGAAACGACTCTCCATGATCGTCGAAAACGGCTTGATTGCGGGCCCTAATTTAAATGAAATCCCGAACAAAGGAAGTCGCAAATCAATTGAATTTGTCCGGAATTTTTCATTTTTGATACATGAAAACAGAATTTTTTGCTTATTTCCATATAGCAGGGGATACGCATACGCAAAAACCCGGATGAAAATTGCAATTTTCATCCGGGTTTTTGGTTTTAGTCATAGCTTTTGCAAAAGCTGTTTCAGCTTCTCCAACTCATCATCAGACAAGGTTATGCCCTTGCCCATCTTCGCATGTTCAGGTGCCCAGTCGCGAATGTCGTATTTGGGAGTTCCTCCGTTCCATGAAATTTTGTTCAGTTCCTTTGTCCACCCCTTTGGACTTTTGGAAATAACGCCAAGATGTTCAATGATTTCATATTTGAATTCTGCCATTTTGATCACCATCCCTGGCACAAGCATATCTTACTTTTAACTAAATTGCAAAACCGAATTTACTGCATTTATCATCAAAAAAGTCCTGACCCAAAAACTTGAACCTTCCTCCAAATCGGCTCAAACTTTTATGCGTGCTCACGCTTATAATCGATTGCGCCGTGCCCGCTTTTAGCATAAGCATTCAGCATCTTTCCGATTCGACCTTCTTTATAAAATCCATTTTCTTCCCCGTTTTCCGTGCTTTTTGCCAAATTTCCCCGTTTGCGGACAAATGCTCCAAAAAGCGGCTTTTATCCGTAAAATCCAGCATTACGGTCTACTTTCACCGTCACGGCACTGATTTTGAATGCCTGACGGATATTTGATTAAAGCAAAAACACGCATTATCCATAAAATTAATTATGAATCATGCGTGTTTTAAATCTAAGACAGGGTTTTACCCCGGCATCTTTGAATCTGTTATTCAGACAGCCTCTCTCCGTTTACTTCCTGATCATCCCTTCGAATGATGAATAAGCCGTAGATGCCGGCGCAGAATACGATGCCGGCGATTACCAGGAAGGTCGGCTGATAGCCGATGTGGTCACGCAGAAGTCCAAGCGGCGTTGAGAGAAGTATCTGGCCGAACGAACCCGCAATGCCCGTTACGATATTGATCGTGGCTGATACTCGCGGATCGTAGTGCAGAGTGTAGTAACGGAACATTACGACGCAGAAAATGGCCGTTTCAGGCGCATGGAGAAGCTTGATCATTGAAACGCCAAGAGGGTTTGTAATCAGACCGCAGCCACCGATTCTGATGAACATGAACGTCACGCCGACAAGAATCGTGCGGCGGACGCCAATCTTCTTCATGAGAAGCGGAACCAGGCCCATCATGAGTGCTTCGAGGAACACCTCAACCGAGTTCAGGATCCCATACATGTGATCGCCCATTGCCTGGGTCTTGAAGAACTGAGTGAAGAACTGAGGAAACATCTGCTGATCGAAAATCGTGTAGAATGTACCGCTGAAGACAAGGAAAATGGCGATTTCCCAAAGGCTGCGAACCTTGAAGACATTGAGGAAGTCCCTTGACCCAGGCTTGGAGTTCTCACGTTCCCTGACCATTTCATTTTCAAATCTGGCAACCGTCTCCTTGTTGCGGACAGGGTTCCAGAACAAAAGCAGGAGAAGAAGGACAACAGCGATGGCAGAGCCGATCCAGAACAGCAGCGACGGATTGATTGTGAAGACGAATCCTGCAAGCAAGGCGGATACGGCATATCCGAACGAGCCCCAGGCACGCGCTGACCCATACTGATAGTTGAAGCGGCGGCTTGCACGTTCCGTCAGTGCCTCGAACATCGGGGATGCGGAAAGATAGGCAAGCGTCAGGTAGCATGAACCGATCAGAGCGCCGAGTTCAAGGTTGGCATGAAGCATCGGCACGAAGAGGAACGTGAAGAAGGGCCCGAGTAACACCTGCAGACAGGCGCAGAAGATCAAAAGGTTGCGTTTGAGGCCGAGCCTGTCCTGAATGTTGCTGTAAACAAGGTTGGCAATCAGTGAGAACGCCGAGTTGAAGGAGTATATCTCGCCAACCTGGGCTCCGGTGAACCCCTGCTTGGTTGTCAGCCAGATCTGGAAGAATGACCACCAGATGCCCCAGCCGGCAAAGAACATGAGAATATTTGTCGCATTGCTTGTAAAGAACGGATTCTTCAGTTGTGACATCCGTCCGCTTTTATTCATATCGTTCATAAATAAAATTCCTTTCCAATTGTCAGAAATCGGCATCATCAGTAGCGGTTTGCATCAGCTGACAGTTCAAACGCCTGAATATGTCCGGACTTTCCGCTGACTGAAAGCGTCGGGTCTTTCCGCCAGTAGATGCGTTCGGTGAATGTGACCTCACCGTCGTTGACGAAGATTTCAGCAGAACTTGAATCAATGAAGACATGAAGACTCAACTTCTCGTCTGCCTTGTCAAGCTCGGCGTAGCGCTTGTTTTCCGGATCAACGCTGCGCACGAGAACAAGGTGACGGCCGCCCCTGTCGGCGGAAATGCTGAAGCCGTTGTCTTCACCGTCGGACACTTCAATGATCTTTCCTTCCGGCAGGTCATCAAGGTCAAGCCTGAATTCAACGTGACGGCCGAGTACAAGGTCTTCCGAATCCGCCAGATTCCTGTTGACAAGTTCCGCCTTGCGCAAGGACCTGACTTCTGCAACGGGAGACTGGTAAAGATGGTTGTTTCTTATCGTCAGCTCACGCGGCAAAGTGATTGCTCCGCACCAGCCGTCAGCACTTTCCGTCATCGGTGAATCCCATGCGTTCATCCATGCCACCATTACGCGGCGGCCGTCCGGAGTGACCATCGTCTGCGTTGCATAGAGGTCATGACCATTGTCAAGTTCCACGAATTCGCCATGTTCGAAACGCTTTTCATCTTCCAGGTAATTACCGACGAAATAACCCGTATTGTGCTGGTTAATAAACTTTTCATCAGTTGCCTCGATTCCTTGCGGTGACAGCAACAGAACATCCTGACCGTTCAGGCGGAAGAAATCCGGGCATTCCCACATGAATCCCTCATGTTCAACGCTTTCTGCACCGGCAATCGCGCCAACATAATCCCACTGCTTCAAATCATTGGAACTGTAAAGAAGAACGCGACCCAGACCGTCTTTGTCCCGACTTCCGACAACCATCCTGAATCCGTCATCTTCCTGCCATACCTTAGGATCGCGGAAGTCTGCCGGATTGTTGTCTGAAGGCGCCTCGGCAAGAATCGGATTGCCGTCGTACTTTTCAAAGCGGATGCCGTCTGCACTGTATGCAAGATTCTGATCCTGGCGGTTGATGTCCTTTTCCTTGTCAATCACATGATTTCCGGTATAAATCAGCCAGAGACGATCGTCAAAGGCAACAGCACTTCCGGAGAAGCATCCGTCCTGCGGCCTTGTCGGAACAAGGGCAACGGGAAGCGTCTCCCAGTGAATCAGGTCCTTGCTTCTTGCGTGCCCCCAGTGCATCGGACCCCATTCGGCGGCATAAGGATAGTATTGATAGAACAGATGATAATAGCCGTTGTAGTATGAAAAGCCGTTGGGGTCGTTCATCCAGCCGCTGGCAGGCATCAGATGGTAGCCGAGACGATAACGCTCATTTGTAACTTCAATTTTTGTCTGTTTCATAGTTAACACTCCAGTAGTGATGTAATATTTTTATTTCAACCGGTTGAAATAAATAGCGAAAAAATTCATTGAATCAACGTGATTCAATTTATATGCTTATTATAGCGCTTTCATTTTATCTGTCAACCGCTTTTATCGATAAAAACGAAAAAAATCTGAAATTAATCTGACCGGATCATGCGGTCGTGCCATTGACAATTGAAACGGGCAGAACAACCGACTTGACGGGGCAGTTGTTGATTCTTGCCAGCAGAAGCTGCACCGCCACCTGGGCAATCTGGTCGATGGGCTGTCTGATGGTCGTGAGCTCGGGTCTGAGGAAGCGGGTTGTGTTGGCGCCGTCATAGCCTATAATCTTGAGATCTTCCGGCACCCTCTTGCCGAATCTCTTCGCAAGAGAAATCAGGAAACTCGCATCCATGTCATCTGAAGCGAAAATTCCGTCCACTTCGGGATGTTCGGTGAAGAGCTGGCTGAAGACCCGTTCCTTTTCCTCAAGGGTGGCATTAAATCCGAGATGATATGTGATGGCCGGCATTTCGTTTTCATCCATCACCTGTTCGAATGCCCGGCGGCGTTCCTGAACGGGAGAGTCGAACTCCAGCGGACCGTTGGTGTGGAAAATATGCCTGCACCCGTCCGCAATCAGTCTTTTTGTCGCAAGCATTCCTCCCTGGTAGTTGTCAGAGGAAACGACCGGCACATTTTCGTCAATGTTCTTGTCAATGGCCACAATCGGCAGCTCGCTGTGCTGATATCCCCGCAGATGCTGGTTGTGAGACCCGATAATCAGCCCGTCGATCTGACGGGTCAGCAGATTCTTCAGATAGCGCTCCTCCATTTCGGGATTGTTCTTGCTGTTGCACATCAGCACCTGATAGCCTTCCCTTTCCAGGCACTGTTCGATTTCAGCCTCCAGCTGACAGAAGAAGGGGTTGTCAACGGTAGGAAAGATCATCCCGATGATGTCGGTCTTCTGCTTGTACAACTGCCTGGCTACGGTGTTCGGATGATAGTTCAGGTCCTTTACGGCCTGCTCGACCTTCCTGATCGTATCCTGACTCAGGTATCCGCGACGGTTCAGGACGTGCGAGACCGTTGCCTTCGACACGCCGGCCAGTCTGGCAACGTCATCCAGTTTGGGGGCTTTGTTGTTCTTCATTGATTCACCAGCTTCCTCTTAATTTTCCGTACGTTCATTTTAGCATAAAATTTTGATAAAACATAAAATTCAGCACAAACTTTCAATGTGTATTCCAAATGCCTTCAATAATGGTTATATCTTATTTCAACCGATTGAAATAAAATGCAGAGCTGCGCATCACCTGCCTGATCAGTGCGCAAGGCAGGATTACGGGTAAAGCCCACATTTAACGCTGCATACACAAACCCCCGGATGAAATCAAATCATCCGGGGGTTTCGTTCGAGGCGGCAATTTTCCCTGCCTCTTTCACCTGTATCTTATCTTGTAACTGAGAATCGCCGACGCAAGAACCAGCGTGACGGAATTGGCGCTGATGACATTGTAGTCCTGGATGTTGATGCCATGTATTATCCACAGAAATACATCGATTACGAAGGCTATGTACATCCCAAGGGAAATCCCCAAGAAGCGTCCTTCGTCCACCCCTTCCTGCTCGTTGAGATCACGCCGATGTGCTCGATTATTTCATTCTTAAAGTCTGCCATCTAATCCAACTCCTTATGTTCATCGCGCCATGCATCACGAAGTCAGGCTTGTCAATCATCCTGAAAACGAGCTTCTCGTACAGGGCAGCCGCAAGATTCGTGTGCGTCTCAAGATAAAGCCGTCTGCAGCCTGCTTCTCCGCCTCGGACATCAGTTTTCTCCCGAACCCGAGCCCCTTCATCATCCGGATACGGTTTCTGTATCTCCGCACAGTCCTTGATGTCGGGGAATTTCCGCGATGACAACACCGCCAAATGCAGAGCCTGCAGAGCCTAGCTGGGCTTCTTCGGAGAAAACCTCCTGATGCACCACCACGAGACGCAGCCGCATATGATTCCGCATATGATTCCTCCCAGAACATCAGTCGGATAGTGAACGTAAAGATACATCCGCGAAAATGCGATCAAAATTGCCAACGCAAGCGCTGCCTTCCAAATTTTCCTTTCACCCGAAAAATAGAGTGCGGCCACCGCTGCAAAAGATGCCGACGTGTGTCCCGAAGGAAAAGAATACCCGGAAGGCCTTGGAATCAACAGGTTGATCGCAGTATTCACGTCGCACGGTCTTGGCCTTACAAAAATATTTTTCAAAATGACGTTGCACAAAATTGAATCCAAAATCACGGCCACCATTACCACCAAGCCGATCTTTCTTGTTTTGGGAATCAAAATCAAAACCAGCGCAAGCATTACCCATGCTATCGAAAAATTTCCAAGGCTTGTGACAAATCGCATCACCTCGTCTAAAAAAGGCGTTCTCAAATGTTGAATCAGATTTAAGATTTCAATTTCCAATGCTTTTTCTTCTTTCTTTTATTTCTCGTGTCACGAATTATGTTTGCTAAAGATCATTATAATATCAATTCATATATGTGACCAAAATCGAACAAATAAATTGAAATTTATTTGTTATCGTCATCTTTTCTGTCATTTAACCATACAGCACCTAAACATAAAAAGGTTGAACCTAAACATATGTATACAACACCCATACTGCCCTCACTACTAAAATTTAATATAGCATGGATGTAAAAAAGCAATGATGTTATAAAACATATTATTGCTGATATTTTGTTTCTTTTCATTTCTTACACTCCTCCAAACTTCCGATTTATTTCTTTGAGCTGTATCCTTTCTTTGCCCTGTATATGAAATCCTTAGCTTTATCAAATCCATAGCATTTCTTATTGGCATTTACTTAAATGCCTTGTTGTGCTTTCATGGTAAGACCTCTTTTGATATTGTATCTGTGGCTTTCGTTATCAGCCTGTGCGAGTCCCATGCGGATGGATATTTCCAATTACAGATCACGATTGTTGGAGTCCAAATCTTCTTCAACAAAGCAAACACGAACACCATGCTAATACAGCATCTGTATATGATAACCGAGGCATTCTTTTTATATAATATGAGTATAATATACTTGAGTCAATTTGTGCATTCATCCAAAATTTCAATTTGTGATTGCTATACGCTTGCATTTCGCAAGCAACTGTATATAATATAGTCAAGAGGTGATGAATATGGCAAGAACATCAAATGTATTTGCAAGGGTAGAGCCCGAAGTAAAAGAACAAGCTGAAATGGTTTTAAATCAGCTTGGTATCCCAATGTCTAATGCAGTTGGAATGTTCCTTAGACAGGTGGTGATTCAGAGAGGCATCCCATTTGAAATGAAGCTTCCTGCTAGCAAACCACTGGATATGCGTCAGATGACCAAGGAACAGTTTGATGCAGAAATTCAGAAGGGAATAACTGATATAGAAAATGGCAGAGTCTATTCAGTGAATGAAGTCGAAGAAGAAATGCATAGGTTATACGGTGTATGAGTTGGACTGTAAAGTACACTAATCAAGCTCGTGAAGATATAAAAGCAATTTACGAATATATCGCCTTTGAATTATTGGTTCCTGATACAGCAACAGGACAGATTCAAAGAATATTCAAAATGGTTCGTGAGCTTGACGAAATGCCTATGAGATTTAAGCTTTACGAGGATGAACCGTGGAAATCAAAAGGGTTACGGTTCGTTCCTGTAGACAATTATCTCATTTTCTACCTGCCAATTGATGAAACCAATACAGTAAGTATCGTTCGTATCATTTACGCCGGTAGAGATATGAACAAGCAGCTACAGGAAACAGAAATATAATATGATTTTTAAGATGGCATCTATCAGCAATGATAGGTGCTTTTCTTATGACCATTTTTAGGAAGGAGCGTGAATGCAGATGGGAATATTTACAGGTGTTTTTTAGGTCAAGGGATAAGCCCACTAACAGCATCAATGGAGATGGCTATCGTTTTCTATTTGGTGAAAATCTGTCAATGAGCGCTCTGCCATGCAAATGACTGCAGTGTATGCCTGCGTGCGTATTCTATCAGAATCTATTGCAGACCTTCCCATTCATCTTTATCAATACAAAGATGCAGGAAGCAAATTGAACTACCCCAACTTAACCTGAAACTTCGTTTTTTAACGGTTTGAAGTTGGGG
>OICB01000071.1_pt1 | contig 63360 bp, 58 predicted proteins | sample 1581121 | NCBI WGS metagenome assembly OICB01 (sample SAMEA3882544, study PRJEB24775) | human gut metagenome | biome: human-associated habitat; feature: intestine environment; material: feces | place: Netherlands | collected 2009/2010 | reverse complement strand
TTTTTACCGCCTTCCTGGCCATCCTCAGCTTTATATTTTCTTCTGTGTCTGTAGTCTCCGAGAGTATTCTGGCCCTCGTCGATCTCAAAAATCACATCACCGCCACGGCCACCATCGCCGCCATCCGGCCCGCCATTGGGTACATACAGCTCACGTCGGAAGCTTACATGTCCGTCGCCGCCTTTACCGGAGCGGATAATGATCCTTGCTCTATCTGCAAACATATTACACCTCTATTCCAAAAAAAGGCTCCAAACCGGATCGATTTGAAGCCTTTTACCTATTTCATTACTCTGCGTCTACAGGAACGATAGAAACCTGTTTCTTATCGCGTCCTTTTCTGGTGAATCTTACTACACCATCTGTCAGTGCAAATAATGTATAATCTTTACCACAGCCTACATTTTCACCTGGGTGAATCTTTGTTCCACGCTGTCTGTAAAGGATGTTTCCAGCTTTAACAAACTGTCCGTCTGCTCTTTTGGCACCTAATCTCTTGGATTCGGAGTCACGGCCGTTCTTTGTAGAACCAACACCTTTTTTATGTGCGAATAACTGAAGGTTCATTTTCATCATGTCGTTACACCTCCCTGACTTTTACTTTTAAATAACGTTTAGAATAACTATTCTCAATTTCTGTCAGTCCGAGAACAAGAGAATCCATCAAAAGAGTTCCCTCTTTTGTAACAGGTTTCACGAAAGAGAAAGAAACAAATCCATCACTCTCTTCTGCCTGAATCTGATCTCCCGTCAGCTGTTCCAGGGAATTCACCGTATTGATTACCAGAGCAGAGACAGCGGCACATATAATGTCGTATCCCTCTTCTGCATATCCGGCATGCCCTTTGGATGTAAAACTGACATATGAATTGTTCTTCTTACTGACTGTCACTGTAATCATGCAAACACCAGATTAAGCGTTGATCTTTTCGATTTTAACTTTTGTAAACTGCTGTCTGTGACCGTTTTTCTTGTGATATCCAGTTTTTCTTTTGTATTTGTAAACGATAACTTTTTTAGCCTTTCCGTTTTCAACTACAGAAGCGGTAACACTGGCATTAGCTACGTCAGCTCCAACTTTTAAACCTTCATTGCTAACTGCAAGAACGTTATCAAAAGTAACGGTTTCACCAGCTTCAACACCGAGCTTTTCAACTCTGATTACGTCGCCCTCGGCAACTTTGTACTGTTTACCACCTGTTGCAATAATTGCGTACATCTGTGGCACCTCCTATAAACTTTACTCGCCAGATATGGTGGAATGAGTTCCAACTCATGCTCTTAAACCTCTCTGTGCGGCATCTGCTATATAGTAGCATGGTTTTTTGTACTCGTCAAGAGAAATAAAATATTTTTTAAAAATTTTATATATTTTATGAAGGTTTCCCTGCAAAAAGGGATCCTGTCCCCCAACAGAATCCCTTGATTACCCCATCTTATGTAATTCTTGTCCAAATTAGTCCCAAAAGACTGATCCCAGATTCTTTTTTACTTTTTATAAAGCAGTTACGATCTTATCCTGTAAGGATTCCGGAATCTCTTCTTTATCCAGGGACATACTAACGACAAATTTAACATTAAATTTCTCACCTACAGCATTCAGCTGCTCCAGTGTACCTGTAACGTCTTTGCCTTCCAGTTTGGCCGTTGTAAGAAAACTGTCAAGATAAACCTGCTCAAGGTCATGATCCTGTGAAATAATACCACATACAAATCAAACAAACTCATCTGCATTCTTAATCGGATATACAGATACATCGATCAGACGAACTTTGTTGTTCAGTTCATACATATGTTTTGTGCTTTTGTCTAAGTAAACAATGCTACCATTTGCCTCTTTAATTGCGCCGTTCACTTTGTCTAACAGTACTTTTGTTTTGCCTTTGCCTTTCTTTCCTACGATCAGTTCAACCATGCTGTTTTCCTCCTTAGACACAATATATAATTTTTGAATAAAAACGATGTTGAATATGGTTAATATTATAGTGCAACTTGTTTTAAAATTCAAGAGTAATTTGGATTTTTTTGTCACTTTTTCCAAACAGTCTGAACATTCTCGCTTATACTGTGTTTATATTTTCAAGGAGGGATGTCATCTGCTGATAAAGAAGTTCTTTTGTAGAAGCCCCCATAACAATTGAAACATATGGTTCCCCATATGAATTCTGACAAAGCAATGCCAGACAGTTTCCTGCGCTGCTTGTCGTTCCGGTCTTTCCGCCAAGAACCGTTACTCCTTTTGGAGCATTTGCCTCACCTGTCAGATAATGATCCGTCGCAGTAAGTGACACACTATCTTCAGAGCCATCACTGTGCTGGAATGTAACTGTATAACTCGGAAGCTGTGTAATTTCCGTGAATTCCGGATATTTCAATGCTTCTTTCAACATGAGATAGATATCGTACGGTGTTGTATAATGATTTTCGTCCTGCAGACCATGTGGATTTGTAAAATGTGTTCCTGTACATCCAAGCTGCGCTGCATATTCATTCATCATTGCAACAAAGTTTTCTGTAGAGCCACCCACATGAGTCGCAATCGCAGATGCCGCATCATTTCCGGAATAAACCAGAAGGCAGTGTACAAGCTGATCCATCGTCACCTGATCACCCACCTGAAAACCAACTACCTGTGATCCTTCCTCAAGAGTGATATTTTCCTGTGTGATCGTTACAACATCATCCATATTACTGTTTTTGAAAGCAAGAAGCGCAGTTATAATTTTCGTAATACTTGCAGGATAAACTTTATCATAGGCTCCTTGGGCATATAAAACGGATTTATCTTTAAGATCCAGCAGAACTCCCTTCTGAGCCTGTTCCAGCGAAACAGAATCCAGTGTCTGATCACCAGTCACCACACAAAGATCAGCTGCAAATGCATCTGCTCTCTGACTTATTCCTGAAATCTTCTGATGCTGAAACTCTCTGTCTGTACTGTAAGCCATTACCGGTTCGGAACCTATTCCGCCCCGCAGCATATAAAACAGTCCTCCTGCACCACATACCAGAATCAGCAGCAATGCAATCAGAAGAATTGTATTTTTCATTCTCTTTTTACGCATACGCCGCATTCTCGCTGAACTTTTTGATGAACGTTTCTGTGGATGCTGTCGGGAAGCATGCATCTGTTCCGGACGTGCCGACCTTCTCTGCTGACCTGCAGATGTTTTACCTTTTTGTTGTTTTGTCATAAATAGTCCTCTTTCTGGTCAATTGCTTTTCTTCGGATTTCTTTATTGTATGCGCTGCTCTGAAGTCCGACATTCAATACCATACCCATTCCGATATAAAGACTGATCAGTGACGTAAGTCCATAACTGACAAATGGAAGCGGTGTACCGGTATTTGGCGCGATTCCCGTAGCCACGCATATATTCAGGAAGCTCTGCAATGATATGATACTTGCCATACCACAACATATGATCTTTCCGGACAAGTCTTTTGCCCGCAGGCTCATCCGGATACATTCCACAGAAATCGCCAGTAACAGGATTACAATACTACAGCATCCCATAAATCCGTATTCCTCACCGGCTACCGCAAAAATAAAGTCTGTCTGATTCTCAGACACAAAATTACCATCATTTACAGATGCAACTTCTTTATCACCAGACAGTTTTTTTCCTATCAGTTCTCCCGAAGCAATTGCTGTTTTGGAGTTATTTTGCTGTTCAATATCATCACTGTACTCTTCATTCTCAGGATACAGAAATGCCATGATACGTTTTCTCTGATAGTCTTTGATCAGTTTCTGATCCGGCTGTACCACGATCGATACAAAAATAATTGCCAATGGAATAATGATCAGAAACATTCCTCCGATGATCTTATAACTGAGCCCTGCAATATAAATCAGGATGCAAAATACAGCCAGAAGCATAAGTGTGTTTTTCATATCCGGCTGTTCATAAATCAGAAACAGCGGAATTGCCAGAAGAATCACTGATTTTGCCAGTGTTTTGAATGTATTCAGATCTTCTTCATGATCCATAAAGAACCTGGCAAAAAATAGTATGATAATAATTTTCGACAGCTCCGTCGGCTGAAAACGGATAAATCCAAAATCAATCCAACGTGCCGCACCATTGGCAGAATCACCAAAAAGTCGTACGATCAGCAAAAGCACAATATTTGCGCCATACATGATCCACTGGAAATTTGAAATCCAGGAATAATCCATCAATGACAGAATAACCATAATGATCAGACCAAGAATCACACCCACAAGCTGTTTGGATTTCAGATCTTCCCTCGCACTTCCCACAAGAACGATTCCGATCACACTGATCGCCAGAAGAAAAATTACCAGTCTGAAATTATAAAATCGTAATTTATACTGTTTTAACATTTTGTCCTTTGTTCCTTTTTGGAGCATACGGGTATCTTCGCATGGATAACCGGTGGTTCCTGTGTGATCTGCACAGTCACCTGTTTTTCATCTATGGAGATATATTTTTTTACCGTATGAATCAAATCATTTTTCAACATGCTTATCATTTGCGGAGAGCAGTCGATACGTTCGGATACCAGTAGAAGTTTTATTCTGTTTCTGGCATATTCCGCAGACCGACCTTTTATCTGACTAAAAGATTTCACTGAAATCCCCTCCTTTAACAGAAAAAAATCCTGTTATTTATGAAAAATCTCACTTAATCTTTTCAGCATGCCTTTCTTTTGCTGCAGTTCCACAAACGGAACTTCCTCACCAAGAAGGCGCCGGCAGATATTACGGTACTCTTCTTCTGCCTGCGATTTCTGACCGGAAAGGGGTTCACCCTGATTGGCCGCAATCACAATCTGCTCATCATCCAGAATCGTACCAAGGAGATTTACCGCAAGAATTTCCGTCACATCATCCACTGACATCATATCGCCCCTGGCAATCATATCCGGTCGCAGGCGATTGATGATCAGATGAATATCTCTCAAATCAGAAGCTTCAAGAAGCCCTATGATACGATCCGCATCGCGAATTGCAGAAACTTCCGGAGTTGTGACAACGATTGCCTTATCAGCTCCGGCAATCGCATTGCGGAACCCCTGTTCAATTCCCGCAGGGCAATCCAGCAATACATAATCGAATTCTTCTCTGAGCTCATCTGTGAGTTTGATCATCTGCTCAGGAGACACTGCCGATTTATCTTTGGTCTGTGCCGAAGGCAGAAGAAAAAGATCCGGATAACGTCTGTCCTTGATCAATGCCTGTTTCATTCTGCAGCTTCCATTGATAACATCCACCAGATTATACACAATCCGGTTCTCCAGGCCAAGGATCACATCCAGATTACGAAGGCCTATATCCGTATCCACTACAACTGTTTTTTTGTTAAGCATCGCAAGTCCCGTTCCGATATTGGCAACTGTGGTTGTTTTACCCACACCTCCTTTTCCGGATGTTACTACAATGACTTCTCCCATTTTATTTTCCTCCTCATAGATATTTCCAGACTTCTGGTATTCTCTTATGTGGTTTTGCTATACAGCAGCCAGAGACTGCTGTATATGGTTAGTCGTTCGAGGTATTACTGGTATCACTGGAGGCATAGCCAGTCAGAATGGTATCTTCATCTGCCAGATTATAAATGTATTTCAGAATATCATTTGCTGTCAGGCATGCATTTCCCGAAGTGTATCCATTTGCAATTCGCACTGCAATAGAATACTCCGGCTCAGATGTATCTGAAGATGTCGTATATCCAATGAAAAGGCCATGGTTCGGGTGATAAATATCCAGCTCGGCGGTACCTGTTTTTCCTGAAAGTGTAACTCCCAGTCCATTAAACTGCTCATGAGTCAGAACCACCCGTCGCATACCTTCATGAATATCATTCCATACATTATCCGGAACATCACTCATCTGATTTACAACAGATGAACCGTATTCCTTCAATGTCTTACCCTGTGAATCAGTAACTTTATCCAGAAGTGAAAGATCATAGACTGTTCCAGATGTAGCAAGTGCTGTCGCATAACGTGCCAGTTGACTGGTTGTAAACAAATGATTACCCTGTCCAATATAAGAAGGAACCGCTTTGCTGTCCGAAACATGCGGACTTGCTTCTGAAATCTCTATTCCGGTTTTCTTATCAAGGTTAAATTCCGAGGCATATTTCTGCAGCTTGGTAAGGCTGAGATTTTCTGAGAAATCTCCATCTGAATTTTTACCTGCAAGGAAACCAACCATATTGAAGAAATAGTTACAGGATTGTTCAATCGCTCCGGTTATCTCCAGCGATCCATGTCCCTGCTTGTTCCAACAGAAAATCGACGGAGTTACAAGATCAAATTCACCGGTACAATCAAAATAAGTATCATCATCGATCACGCCTTCCATCATACCGGTAACCGCCGAAAGAAGCTTCAGCGTAGAACCAGGTGCTGTCGTCTGCTGTGTTGCCTTATTAAAGAAAGGACTGGACTTGTCCAATGCAAGCTTCGTATAATAGCTGGTATCCATATTATTGCTAAGACGATTATTGTCATATCCCGGATAGGATACACAGGCAAGTACCTTTCCTGTTTTTGCGTCGGTAATGACTGCCGATGCAGAACAAGGTGCAAGTGCCAGCTGTGCCGGTTCAATTTCCAGATTGGAAATCTTATTGATCATAAAATCGTAAGCAGACATGGCACCCGATGCAAGATTTGCATAACAATCATCTTCTTTTGACAGTACTCCCTGCTCATAAAGGACCAGACAGATATCCTGTCCTGTAATCTGATCATTCATGAGAAGATATTTATAAAGAAGTTTTGAAAATCCTGTATCTGTTTTCAGGTAATCTATAATATAGGAAGTCAGTGCCTGATATATTTCTTCTGAATCAAGATACTCTCCCTTTGGAGAAATGACAGAAATATCGATCCAGTTCTGACTGGCTGCATAATTCAGATAATCCTTCAGACTAATGCTCTGATCATTTGCCCAGGCCTGATAAGTGGCATCTGATGTATCCACCTCATTCTTATCGATCACACCAAGCGTATCCCGGAGCACTGTATCGCAAATATATGTAAGATACTCCTGCACCTCAGTACTTTCGTCTTTGTAAGCCGGCGGATCAGAACTTGTAAGCCTGTTAGTTATTGTATCAAAAACTTCCTGCTGCTTTTGTTGAAATTTGGCATAAAGATTTTTTTCTGTATCCGAAGCTTCTTCTCTGCTGAATTTATCAATATCGATGACGCTGTTTGCTATCAGTGCATTATATACATCATAAATCGGAATGATGATCCTACTTGCATCATTTTCGCCTTTATAATCGTATTCTTTCACAGCTTCAATCTTATTCAGAAGAATACCAGCCACACGCTGTTTCAGGATCTGATAAATCGCACTCTGCCAGTCTGCATCTACTGAAAGATAAACATCATTTCCGGCAACCGGTTCTACCGTTGTGTTATCATCGATTTTCAGTACTTTTCCAAGATTATCAACGGTTACCGTTTCCTGACCATCTTTTCCCTGAAGTTCCAGCTCCATATACTGTTCAATACCGGCTTTACCTACAATTGCATCATTGGAATAATCCGGATTTTCTTTCTTAAGACTTTCCAACTCTTCTGATGATGCCCGTCCGGTATAACCGAGAAGCGGTCCCATGCTCTCGTCATCAACATACTGACGTACAGAATCCTCCAGAACATCGATTCCCTGGAGTTCATTCTGGTTTTCCATAACTGCTGCAACTGTACTTTCACTAACGTTCGTTGCAATCGTAACCGCCATATATTTCTGGAAGCTGTTCGTACTCAGCTCATACCGCATGATTGCAATATCAAGAACTTCCTGTTTGGTAAGTTCCTTCGGAAGCCCATATTTTTTTAATTCTTCATCTGTATAAGCATCGTCTCCATAAAGTACGATAGAAAATCCCTTATTTCCACTGAGATAAGCAACCATATCTTCTGCCGTTGCCGCCGCCTCATCTTCTGTCAGGTCATCGATCAGTGCATGTCCATAGATATCCGCCTTAAAACGACTCAGTGTAAATCCTTCCTCTACGTCAAACGCATAGTTTCCATCCTTATCCAGCTTAATATGGAAAGAATTCGACAGCTGATCGCCGTTTTCTGCAAGGATCTTCAGGACTTTATAAGCCACCCCGTTCAGCGTCAGATTTTTCTGCCGGGTACTGTCATAAGTTCCATTATCCTCAAACGTAAGAGAATAAGATAACACATTCGATGCGATCAGCTTATTGTTTTTGTCATATATATTTCCTCTTGTACTCTTAAGCACACGCGTTTTCGTTGTTCGTGTCTGAAATTCATTTATATAGTTCTCACCCTGGATGATCTGCAGGTCAAACAGCTGTCTCACAAGAACAAACGCCATGAGAATAAATACAAGTAACAGTACTGTTGTTCTCTTTAACTGAATTTTTTTGATGATTTTTTTTATTTTAATACCCAAATAGACTCACTTTCTTTCCTGGTTGGACTCATAAAATGATAATTAATATAATGAAATACTCTGTATACGATCATTGTCAGAAAAACAGTATAAAAAATTTCCGGAACAATAATACGGGTAAAATATACCCCCAGACCCAGTCTGCCCCTCAGTAGGAACTGAAGTGCATAAACCGCCAGATTATACAGAAAATCCATAATCGCAGTCAGCAGCATCGGTACTTTTATATCATCATCATAATAAATACGAAATGCATAACCGCTCAGGAATCCCGCATACATATAGATCAGTGCATAAAACCCAAAAACGGATCCATAAAACAGATCCACAAGCAGACCACAGAAAAAGCCTGTCCACAATCCGCTCTTACGTCCACGCATAAGCCCCATAGATACGCAAAGGATCAGTAACAGGTTCGGTGTGATCGAGCCAATAGAGATCAGATGCAGCACTGTTGACTGCATCAGAAAACAGACAATGATCGTAAAAAACAGAACGATCTTACTTTTCATTCCTCGGCCCCTTCCTCTGTGGAATCTTTCTTGTTGACAGTAATTACAAATACATCCTTCAAGTGCTGAAAATCTACAGGTGTAACGATTGTTCCTGATTTTGTCAGATTGTTGGTATCTAATTGAATATCGCTGACATATCCGATAAACAGACCTTCTACGTATTTTTCACTGATATTTGAAGTAACAACCTGCTCGCCTACTGTTACTTTATCTTCTTTGTCATACAGCTGTGTAAAACGCAGTTTCCCTTCATCGATCAACTCCAGGTCACCTTCCACCACACAATTGTCATCTGTACCGACTGTCATGGCACTGACATTACTACTGTCATCAATAATGGAACGAACAGTTGCCCAGTTACTGCCCACCTCGGTAACAATGCCGACAAGTCCCTTGCCTGCAATTACATTGTTATCTACACGGATGCCGTCTTTGCTTCCTTTATTGATCATGAATGTATCATACCAGTTACCCGGATCTTTGGATATAATTCTGGCTGCGACCTTCGGATAATCCGAATATTCCGCATCCAGATCATAGAGTTCCTGCAGTCTGGAAAGCTCGGACTGATTCTGAATAAGAATATTGTTCTGTTCTGTTAAAGTATCTACAGTATTTTTCAGTTCCTCATTCTGATCTATAAGATCCTGTTTTTCCTGAAAAGATTTATTGATATCAGTAAGCCAGAGTCCGATTGTTGTGATACTTTTTTCAAAAGGAACAACGATCATTCCTGCCGCTTCCTGAAGCGGAGCTGATGTAATCCCGGAGGCAAGTGTGGCAACCACAGCACTTCCACAGAAAAATGTCATGATCACAAGAAGATGTTTACTTTTTAAATGTATTCGAAATCGAAACTTCTTTTTCAGGTTTTTCATGTATTATCATACCCCTAAAGAATTATAATTGTGTCTTTATAATTTGCGTTGTTTGACAGGCTGCGCCCATTTCATCAGTTCATGGTCACGGATGATTTTTTCCAGTCCTGCAACTGTCGCTTTTTCATATAATGGAGATAAGTTAAAAGATACCCCCGTATAACTCGCAAGATAATTATCTATGTAAGGAATCTTGGTACTTCCCCCGGCAAGGTAGATTCCTTCTCTTGAAATATGGTAAGAAATCTGCGGTGGAATTCTCTCCAAAAAAGTTTTCATTTCTGCCGCAATCTCATTTACGCAGTTCATAATTCCGGCATTTACCACATATCCGGATATGATCTCTTCTCTCGGCAGTCCTGATATTCCATCAATTCCAACCACCTTGCGTGCTTCTCTGCGCTGATCATTGAGCCGTCCCATGGCTATCTTCAGACGTTTTCCGGTACGCGTGCCAATCTGCAGATTGTAACGTTTCCTGATCTCACTGCAGATAGCTTCATTCATCTGACGTCCACCGATCGGAATTTTTTTCGCAATGATGATTTTCCCATCCGTGATGATTGAGAACTGTGTACTCTGTGCTCCAATATTTACGATCATACTTCCAGCATTTCGGTTTAGGTCCACACCCATGGCAATTGCGTCTGCAATTGGAGCCTCTACCATATATACCCGGTTCTGCCTGAGCCAATGGCCATTTGCGACATGGTAATATGCCCGTTTCTCTACTGCAGTCATATCCAGCGGAACAGAAAAAAACATATCTGATCCGATTCCCAGAAAATGATCAATCTTTTTCATCATACTGTACAGTGCGATCTCCTGCAGTTCCAGATTGGCTATCATACAAAAAGCCATCGGCGAATTCACCACGATATTGGCAGGAGCCTTTTCAAACATATCGTATGCTTCATTGCCCACGGCGATGATCCTGCGCCCTTTTGACGCTATCATGTTCTTTTCCATATAACTTTTGTTTTTAAAAAACGAATAAATCTTGATACTGCTGCTTCCAAGATCTATTCCATATGTTTTTCTTAAAAGCATAAAAATTTCCCTTCATTCCGGATACGCTCCCATCAGTCCCTCTTCCCGGAAACTGATATATCTGTGATCGCCTATGATGATATGATCAAGCAGATTAATTCCCAGCATTTCGCCTGCCTGACAGATTCGTTCAGTAATTTCTTTATCGCATTTACTGGGAGCCGGATTTCCTCCCGGATGATTATGAATCAGTATCAGATTGACCGCATGGTATCGAAGTGCTTCCAGATATACTTCCCGCGGTGTGATCAGCGTTGCATTTACGGTTCCTTTTGACAGCATGGTATCTCCGAGCAGATGATTCTGATTATCCAGCATCATGCAGATCATAATCTCCTGTTCCTGATGTCGCAGCTGTTCCATATAATATGCTGCAATAGAATCCGGACTGTTAAAGTCAAGCGAAATCCTTGCAGCCGTACTGGCAATCCTTTTGGATAATTCTCCGATGCACTTCAGCTGAACTGCCTTGACCGTTCCTATCCCATGTATCTTTTTCAGATCTGATACTGAACAGTGAAGCAGTCCCAGAAGTCCTGGATAGGATGACTGCTCCATATGACTTAAAATATCGTTTGCCAGGGTCAGAGAATTCATTCCCCTGGTACCACACCGGAGTATCACTGCAAGGAGCTCACTGTCACTTAAAGTGTTCTCACCCTCTCGAATACATTTCTCATAAGGCCGCTGTGATTCCGGTATTTCTTTCATAGTATGGTTCATTTTGTTTACCTGTCGCTCTCTGTGACAGAACCCCAAAAGAATCAGAAATTATTTTAGCATAAAAAGAGGGAGATGTACACTCCCTCCTAAAAATTTCTAAATTTTTCACATATAAACTCAGCCGTTTTGATACCATCCATAGCAGCTGACGTGATGCCTCCTGCATACCCTGCACCTTCCCCGCACGGATATATTCCCTCTATATTAGAATATCCCTCACGGTTTCGTACGATTCTTACCGGCGAAGAAGTACGGCTCTCCACACCACTCAGAATCGCGTCGTTCCGGTCAAATCCCTTCAGTTTCCTTCCAAATGCAAGAACACCTTCTTCAATCGAATCACCGATTTCTTTCGGCAGGATTGAGCGTACATCAGCAAGTACATAAGCACCCTTCATCTGAGGTTCGATTTCTCCAAATGAAGAACTCTTCTGATGTAACTTGTAATCGCCAAATAACTGAACCGGAATTTTTCCTTTTCCAATTTCCCATGCTCTCTTTTCCAGCTCTCTCTGAAATGAAATCCCTCCAAGTGGACCTTCCTCCGGAAAATCCTCTGGTGTGACCGTTACGATCAGTGCACTGTTTGCATTTTTACTGTCACGCGCCTGATAACTCATTCCATTGACTGCCAGCATTCCCTGTTCAGAGGATGCGTTAACCACATAACCGCCTGGACACATGCAGAATGAATAAACGCCTCTGCCATTTTCACAGGTATGTGTCACTTTATAACTTGCAGCTCCCAGAAATTCATTTTCCTCTTCTCCATAAAGATCGTAATTGATCATTTTCTGTGGATGTTCCATACGAAGTCCGACCGCAAAAGATTTCGGTTCCATATAAACACCACGTCTGTGAAGCATATCAAACGTATCCCGGGCACTATGTCCCAGTGCAAGCACACAGGCATCTGCCGGTATCTTTTCTTCATTATTGACTTCAACTGCAGTCAGATGACCGTTTTCGATGCAAAGATCTGTCACCTTTGTTTCAAAGCGAAAAGAACCTCCCATCTCTTCAATCTGATGACGCATCGTTTCAACAATGCCAATCAGTACATCTGTTCCAAGATGCGGTTTCTGTTGATAAACGATTTCCTCCGGTGCGCCTGCCTCTACAAAACGTTTCAGAACCTCATGGTTACGTCCATTCGGATCTTTTACCAGTGTGTTAAGCTTTCCATCTGAAAAAGTTCCGGCACCGCCTTCCCCGAACTGCACGTTGGAATCCGGATCCAGCACTCCATCTTTCCAGAAGCGATCTACCGTTTCTTTACGTTTCTGCGCCTCCTGACCGCGTTCCAGAACCAGTGGACGATAACCGGCTCTTGCCAGATACCAGGCGCAGAAAAGTCCTGCCGGTCCACTTCCAACAATAACCGGCACATGCTCCAGTTTCTCTGTTCCCGGCAAAGGAAACTGATAATCCTTTTTATTGATTGACATAATGTTATTATTGTGAACTCTTCGCAAAATTTTTTGTTCAGCAGCTGTTTTCACATCTACTGTATAGACAAATTTTTTGTCATCTTTATGTCTTGCATCCAGAGACTGGCGGACAATCTCATAGGAAAATGTATCTTCCGCACATTTAAGTGTCTTTGCAATTTTCTTCTTCAGCTGTTCCGGAGTGTGCTCCACCGGAAGCTTCAACTGTGTAATTCGTATCATAAATTCTCCTTTGCGCTGCTGCGCCCTGCCACAACACCGCTTGACCATGCCCATTGAAGATTATAACCTCCACAGGGGCCATCTATATCCAACAGTTCTCCGGCAAAATAAAGTCCCTTATGCAATACAGACTCCAGTGTTTCCGGATTGACCTGTGAAGTATCCACCCCTCCGGAGCAGACCTGTGCCTGTTCAAATCCAGAACTGTCCTTTACTTCCAGCTCATATGACGTAATCGTGTCACAAAGATCTTTTTTCTGTTTTCGGAACATTTTGATCAGTTTATCAGGCAGCAGGCCCAAGAGCAGCTCTGCAGCTGACTGATATGGACAGATTTCCTGCCTTTTTTTCAAATATTCCTTTAAAGAAGCTTTTGTATATTCCGGAAGAAAGTTCACAAACAGCGTTACTTTTTTTCCTTCATCCAGTGCACGGATTGCATAGCTGCTCAACTGAAACACCGGTATGCCGGAAATTCCATAATCCGTCAGCTGTACTTCCCCACTCTCTTCTACAAATCTCTTTCCATCAATCAATAATGTAACTTTTGCGTCCGTACGAACACCTGCCCATGCAGAAAAAACATTTCCTTTACATCGAAGTCCTGTAAGTGCAGGCAGGGGGCGGATAATATGATGTCCGAGATTTGCTGCAAGCTCATAGCCGCTGCCATCCGAACCTGGGACCTGTGAAGCTTTAGAGCCATTGGCAAGGATTACCTTATCTCCTTCATAAGTCCATCCGGAAGTCTCTACCTTCCATCGTCCATTCTCGCAGGAAACTGCCTCCACCTTTTCTCTTGTCTTGATTTTAACTTTCAGAGATCTCGCTTTCAGAAGCAAGAGTTCCGGAATACATTTCGCCTGATTGCTTCTGGGATACAGCCATCCATTACGTTCTGTAAAAGCCACCCCAAGTTTTTCAAAAAAAGCAAGTGTATCCTCCAGCGTAAACTGTGCCAGAATTTCTTCCACAAATTCCGGATGCTGGCCTCTGAAAATATCGGGACGCATGTCTCTGTTCGTAAGATTACATCTGCCATTCCCTGTCACACAGATTTTCCGGCCCGGATTCTCATTCTGTTCAAGGAGCGTAACTGCCGCACCATTCTCTGCCGCTGCAATTGCAGCTGCCAGTCCGGAAGCACCTCCCCCTACAACGATCACCTGTGTTTTTTCACTCATGCCGTCTCCTTTATCAGCTGCTTCATGCAGCCATATTCTCTATCTTCATGGAAGAGTTACGATTTTTGCATCTACCAGTTTCTGCAAAGACATCAGTACGCCCAGTTTTGCGTGCTCCCATGTAAGACCTCCCTGGAAATATACCGCATATGGTGGTTTTACCGGACCATCTGCTGAAAGTTCAATAGATGAACCCTGTACAAATGCACCTGCTGCCATAATGACCTGACTGTCATATCCCGGCATGTCCCACGGTTCTGGATCTACATAACTGTCCACCGGTGCCGCTGCCTGGATTCCCTTACAAAATGCAATCAGCCCCTCCGGAGTTCCAAGTGTCACAGCCTGAATAATATCCTGACGTGGCTCGCTGCCATTCGGAACAACAGAAAAACCAAGTTTTTCATAAATATTTGCTGCAAAAACAGCTCCTTTTAATGCGCCTTTGGTCACCATTGGTGCAAGGAAAAAGCCCTGATAGAACGAACGGTTTACACCAAGGGAGGCACCGACCTCCATGCCAAGTCCCGGACATGTCATACGCGTTGCCGCATTTTCGACACATTCCTTCGTACCCGCAATATAACCGCCAATCGGTGCAAGTCCGCCACCCGGATTCTTGATCAGAGATCCGACGATCATATCTGCTCCGACATCGCTTGGTTCTATCGTATCTACAAACTCTCCGTAACAGTTATCCACCATACAGATAACGTCCGGTTTGATGCTCTTGACAAATGCGATCAGTTCTCCAATCTGTTTTACAGAATAGGAAGGTCTGGTCTGATATCCCTTAGAACGCTGAATCTCAACAAGTTTCGTTTTTTCATTGATTGCCGCACGAATTGCATCATAATCAAAGGTTCCGTCTTCTTTGAGATCTACCTGTCTGTAAGTTACTCCATATTCTGCCAGAGAGCCTCTGGACGGGCGGATACCAATTACTTCTTCAAGTGTATCGTATGGCTTTCCTGCCGGTGCAAGAAGCTCATCTCCCGGACGAAGATTTCCAAATAAAGCAATTGCCAGTGCATGAGTTCCGCAGGTGATCTGGGAACGAATCAGACATGCCTCCGTATGAAAAGTATCTGCATATACTTTTTCCAGAGTATCTCGTCCAAAATCATCATAGCCGTAGCCTGATGATGACTGGAAACATTCTGCACTTACTTTGTTTTTCTGCATGGCCATCAGTACTTTAAGCTGGTTATATTCCGCAGTCTTGTCAAACTGTTCAAATCGTTCCTTCAGAGATGCTTCGATCTCTGCTCCAAAATCATAGACTTTGGATGAGATTCCAAGCTGTTCATATAATTCCTTCATGGTTATTTTATGATACTTTCCAATTGTATCTGTTTTATTTCGTCTTCTAACTGACTATCCCAAAATATCATGTTCTTTAAGAACACTCAGCATATATTCCAGAATTTCTTTTTCATCCCAATGAAATTTGTCTTTATCAACCCAGATCACATCCGACTCCCGTCGAAACCAGGTCAGCTGCCGCTTTGCAAAATGTCTGGTATCTCGTTTCAGGATACGTACCGCCTCTTCCAGTGGATATTCTCCCTCCAGATAAGCCAGGATTTCCTTATATCCCAGTCCCTGCATGGATACCATACCACGATGGCAGCCCTCACGTTTCAGTCCTTCCACCTCTTTTACCAGTCCCTCTTCCAGCATCTGATCCACTCGTTTATCTATCCGCTCATAGAGAATATCTCTCGGCGCATTTAAAACAAAATATGCCAGATTATACGGACTTGTCTGTTTTTTCTGTTCTTCATTATGTGCAGATATAGGCGTACCATTCTGATGATAAAATTCCAGTGCACGGATCACACGTTTTACATTGTTTGCATGGATTGTATCCGCACTTGTCGGATCTACTTCTTTCAGCCTATCATGAAGATACTCAGCACCTTCTGTTTCCGCCAGTTTCTCCAGCTCTGCACGGTAAGTGTTTTCCTGCTGCGCCTCTGTAAAATCAATATCTCTGGTTACCGCCTGAATATAAAATCCGGTTCCTCCGACCAGAATCGGTATCTTTCCTTTTTCATAGATTTCCTCCATAGCTTCTTTTGCCATCTGCTGGAATTTTACGATATGAAATTCTTCTTCCGGTTCCAGAACATCCACCAGATAATGCTTTACTCCCTGCATTTCCTCCGGACGGATCTTCGCAGAACCAATATCCATTTTTTTATATACCTGCATGGAATCTGCAGAAATAATCTCACCGTTTACCGCCTTTGCCAATGAAATAGAAAGACTTGTTTTGCCAACTGCTGTCGGCCCGGTAAGAACGATCAAAGGTCTTTTCATAATCACTCCTGTATAATTCTTACACGATTCGTTTAAACTTTTTTTCCAGTTCTGTTCTTGTCATTGCGATGATCGTCGGGCGTCCATGCGGACAATGATACGGATTTTCCAGAGTCAGAAGTTCATCGATCAGTTTTTCTGCCTCCTGCTGCGACATAGCATGATTCCCCTTAACTGCCGCTTTGCATGCCATCGTTGCAAGTCTGGCAGCAAAAATATCCAATGTATCTTTACTGTTATTAGATGCCAGATTATCCAACATTTCCAGAAACAGTTCTTCCTCTGTCAGTCCGTACAGATTCGATGGTACCGCACTGATGCGGTATTCTCTGCCGCCGAAATTCTCGATTTCAAAGCCAAACTGTTCAAAATAATTCATATTTGCTTTCAGTACTTCTTCTTCCTGCATGCTCAATGCCACGATCAATGGAGGATTCAGATACTGTGAATCAATCGAATGTTCCCGGAACTGTTTTACCATACGCTCATAGTATACCTTTTCGTGTGCAGCATGCTGATCGATTATATAAAAATTGTCCTCAAACTGTACCAGCCAGTACGTATCAAAGATCTGTCCGATCAGGTCAATCCGACTTCTGGATTCTGGTGCAAGCAGTTTCTCCTCAAAGAGTTCAAGCTGCTGTGGTGGAGTCTGTTTTTCAGTCTCTCTCGATACTGCTTCCTGTATTTTTAGTTCTTCTGCTTCCGTTTTCTGCACATAGTCTTGTTCATAATCTTGTACAGACTTCTGTACAATTTTCTGTTTAACCTGTGTATCAACCTTCTCAGGCACAGTATTTGTTTTCTCCGAAGAATTCTGAAATGACTCTGGCACTGTCTGCCTCTCTGTCAGTTTCTTCACTTCGTCCAGTTTCTGATTCTCGCGCAGTGTACCACTGAACATTTCTTCTTCATCTTTTGAAAATGCCGGACGATAAGATGCTGCCGGCTCTCGTACAACAGAATGGACTGGTTTTTGTGCTCCGTACAGTTCTTCACGACGTTTCTGCTCAAATGGTTCCGGTACAGCTGCACGCGTAACTTTTTCTTCTTTATCCTCTTTAACAGAAGAACTGTCTACAGATACTTTCGGAATCATTTCTCTTCTGGTCAGGGCTGCACGTACAGTATCATAAACTGCATCGTAAACTTCCTGTTCTCTCGCAAATCGTACCTCTCTTTTTGCCGGGTGCACATTAACATCCAGATCGTTCCCCTCCATTTCCATACGAAGAGAAACAAATGGAAATTTATGCTGCATCAGGAAACCTCTGTAAGCATTTTCGATTGCTTTTGTAATAATATTATTTTTAACATATCGTCCATTGATATAATAGTTCTCAAAAGAACGATTGCCTCTGGCAATTTCCGGTTTACCAACAAATCCCTCAATTTTCATAAAGGAATTTTCCTGTGATACCTCCAGAAGTGCTCTGGCGATCTCTCTGCCATACACGCTGTAAATAACATCCTTCACACTGTAGTTCCCGGATGTATGCAGTTTCACCTGCTTATTCTGAATATATTTAAAAGAAATCTCCGGATGGGACAATGCAAGCTGCTCCATCAGCGTATGAATATAATTCGCCTCAGTCATATCCGACTTCAGGAACTTGCTTCTCGCCGGTGTGTTATAAAAAAGGTTCCGAACAAGAAATGTAGTTCCCTCCGGTGCTCCCAGTTCTTCCAATGAATGCTCCTGTCCGCCTTCGATCACATAACGGGAGCCGCTGACAGAAGACGGAGTTTTTGTGATCAGTTCTACCTGAGAAACAGCAGCGATACTGGAAAGTGCCTCACCACGAAATCCAAGAGAAGCAATATGTTCCAGATCTTCCACCTTTTCAATCTTACTTGTTGCATGACGGAGAAATGCAAGCGGAATCTGCTCTGCTTCCATTCCTGATCCATTATCCGTAATTCGGATCAGTTTCTTACCACCATCTGTAATTTCTACTGTTACCGCAGTTGCTCCTGCGTCTATCGCATTTTCCACAAGCTCTTTTACGACAGAAGAAGGTCTTTCTACAACCTCTCCGGCTGCAATCTTATCAATTGTGTTCTGGTCTAAAACTGCAATTTTTCTCAAAGCAACCTCCCATTACCAAACCACGTTTTATCATTTTTACCAGCGGTTTTTAATCTTGTTCTGCAAATTATACAAAATATTCATAGCTTCCATCGGTGTCAAATGGGTCATATCCAGATCACGGATCTCGTCCACGATATCATTGTCCTGTACCGTATCAAAAAGAGACATCTGAGCCATATCCACCTGATCATAAACAATTTTCTGTTTTTTCTTCGGAGCCGTCAGATCCTTGACTGCAGCCGTGATATCTGCATCACTGAGTTCTTCTACCAGTTCCTTTGCACGATTAATAACGGAATCCGGCACACCGGCAAGCTTGGCAACCTGAATACCATAACTCTTGTCTGCACCGCCCTTGACGATCTTACGAAGAAATACAATATCATCGCCTTTTTCTTTAACCGCGATACAATAATTATTGACTCCCGGAATCTTACCTTCCAGTTCTGTAAGTTCATGATAATGTGTGGCAAATAAAGTCTTTGCACCACAAAGTTTCGTATTACTGATATGTTCGATCACGGACCATGCAATTGCAAGTCCGTCAAAGGTACTTGTGCCTCGTCCAATCTCATCCAGAATCAACAGGCTCCTGGATGTGGCATTTCGAAGGATATTTGCTACTTCTGTCATTTCCACCATGAAAGTACTCTGTCCGCTTGCAAGGTCATCGGATGCACCGACACGTGTAAAGATTCGATCTACAATGCCAATATTTGCTTTCTCTGCCGGAACAAAACTTCCGATCTGCGCCATCAGAACAATCAGTGCTGTCTGACGCATATAAGTGGATTTACCAGCCATATTCGGACCGGTGATAATGGAAACTCTTTTTTTCTGATTGTCCAGATATGTATCATTTGCAATAAACATATCGTTTTCAATCATCTGCTCTACAACCGGATGACGACCATTTTTGATATCCAAAACACCATTTTCATTAATCTTCGGTCTTACAAAATTGTTTCGTTCTGCCACAAGCGCAAGAGAGGCAAACACATCCAGTGCTGCAATCGCCTTGGCAGTTTTCTGGATACGTACGACTTCTTTGCCAACTTTGTCACGGACATCTGCAAACAATTCATATTCCAGCGCATACAGACGATCTTCAGCTCCAAGGATCAGATCCTCAAGATCCTTCAGCTCCTGTGTAATATAACGTTCGGCATTGGTCAGTGTCTGTTTGCGAACATAATTATCCGGAACCTGATCTTTGAAAGAATTCGTCACTTCCAGTGCATAACCAAATACACGACTGTATTTGATTTTCAGTGTCTTAATGCCGGTACGTTCTTTTTCTCTTGCTTCCAGTTCAGCAAGCCACTTTTTGCCATCAGTTCTTGAGTGACGATATTTATCGACATCTGCGTTGTAACCTTCGCGGATGATTCCGCCGTCTTTCTGTGCAAGTGGCGGCTCATCTGTGATCGCACGTTTGATCAGATCCGTCACATCTTCCAGCGGATCCATATCCTCAAAAATCTGTTTCAGGATCGGTGCTTCAAATTCCTGAAGGATCTGTCGGATATATGGAATCATCTCCAGTGAAGATGCAAATGCAACCATATCCCTCGGATTCGCTGACTGATAGCTGATACGGCTGATCAGACGTTCCAGGTCATAGATGGGATTCAGATACTCTCGGATCTCATCACGAAGCATCGGCTTCTGAGTCAGTTCTTCTACAGCTTCCAGTCTGCAATTGATCTCTTTTGCATCAATCAGGGGCTGTTCCACATAACCTCGAAGTGTACGTGCACCCATTGCTGTCTTTGTCTTATCCAATACCCAGAGAAGAGAACCTCGTTTCTGTTTTTCCCGGAGTGTTTCGACCAGTTCCAGATTACGACGACTGGAACTGTCAATCAACATAAATTTATCTGCTGTGTAGGGATGAATCGTTGCCATATGAGACAAAGCTGTTTTTTGAGTTTCATTCAAATATTGAAAAAGTGCTCCTGCCGCGATCACTCCACTGTCATAGTCCTGAAGTCCAAGACCTTCCAATGTATTTACATGAAAATGTTCCTTCAAAGTGCGCTGGCAGAGACTGTCATCAAAATACCAGTTATCTAATGGAAAAATGCATATCCGCAGACGGTCCTTCAAATCTTCTGTATCAACTCCGCTCATAAAAAAAGCGTCATTACAGATAATTTCCGCAGGGACAAATTTATTGATCTCATCCAGAAGTTTCTGAGGTTTATCTACTTCTGTAAGAAAACAGTCACCTGTGGTGATATCTGCAATGGCACATCCAAAATGATCCTCCAGAGAAACAATCGACATCAGATAATTGTTTCTGGATTCATCCAAAGATGTGGCATCCAGAGTTGTTCCCGGTGTAACTACACGGATAACTTCTCTCTTAACAAGACCTTTTGCTTTCTTAGGGTCTTCCACCTGCTCACAGATTGCCACTTTGTGGCCTTTCTCGATCAGTCGTTTGATATATGTCTCGGCCGCATGAAATGGAATTCCGCACATCGGAGCACGTTCTTCCAATCCGCAGTCCTTACCAGTAAGCGTCAGTTCCAGTTCTTTGGATACAAGGATTGCATCATCAAAAAACATCTCATAAAAGTCGCCAAGTCGATAGAACAGGATGCAGTCCTTGTAACTTTCTTTTGTTTTACAATATTCCCTCATCATCGGTGACATTGCCATCGTTTTATAATTCTCCTCTACTGTTCACTCTATTATCAGTCATAGTCAATTAACTATAATAGCATGTTTAAAGTTTTGATGCAAGACGACGTATTCCGAGATTTTGAGAAAATTCCTCCTCTGGTAGAATTTTCTTTACAAAAAAGTCGAAACTCATGCTATACTTATAAAAAATGATCACAACACATAAAAGAGGTAATTTCTATGAAATACAGAGACGAAATTCATATCGCACTCATGGCACTTGTCTTTTCCTGTGCCATGTTTGCAGTCTATGCAGTTGTCCCAAAAGATGCTGCTGTTGCTGCCAGGGCAAAGGCTACCGTTAAAGAGGCACCAGAGACAGCTGCAGAAGCAGAGGCTCTTCGTTCCAGCCAGGATGAAGATGCCGGATTTAACATCTATACAGAAGACAGCAACTATGACGATAGTTCCGATTCTTCCGACAGCTCTGATTCTTCCGACAGCTCCGATTCTTCCGACAGCTCGGCTTCCTCCGATCAGGCTACTTATGATCCTGGAACTGATTATTCCGGTGACACCAGCGATGGTGACGTTGCAGATGAAGGCTCTTCCGATCAGGGCGGTTATGATTCTTCAGATCAGATCGATTATCCATCTGATGACGGATCCGAAGACACCTCAACTGATAACAGTTATGATGATTCCTCGCAGGATAGTGGGGATTCTTCTACCGATACCAGCGGCAGCGATACTTCTGACACCACAGACAGTGCCCCTTTTGATACTGCCACTGAAGACAGCAATTATTAAAAAGTAAAAAGAAAGGCAATGAGTACATGAACAAAATACTCAAAGCCTTTCTTTTTTATAGAATTTCTGTTTTTTATAATCAAAGTGATTCCATTTACTTACTCTGTGTTCCTGTAAATCTGCAATTTGCAAACAGTTCATTTACTGCACTCTCATATACCACACATCTCTCGCTTTTTTTAATCTTTTTGGCATATTTCTTACTGTCCGCAAACATTGGTGCCAGATAAAACCAGATTTCTTTCATTTTGAAAAGAACATTTCTATCCCCGGACACTTCCTCACGGTATGTATGATACAGAAGATCATGAAATCTACGGATATCTGACTGATCTGCCGCCTTTCCACCCCTGATTTCACGGGCAAGTGAAGGATCTGCGAGAATACCTCTTCCCATCATAAAGCATTCTACATTCGGAAATTGAGCATGGATTCTTTTAAAATCATCTGCCGAAAAAATATCTCCATTATAACATACAGAGTTTTTGCTGATGGCAAGTGCTTCACCAAATATCTCCAGATTCGGAATATTTTTATAAAAATCCTTCTGTACTCTCGGATGAATGATCAGTTCTTCCATGGGAAAACGATTGTAAATTTCCATCAGCCTTGGAAATTCCTCTGCATTCTCCATCCCCAAACGAGTCTTCACCGAGATTTTCATATCTGTTTTGCTGAAAATCCTATCCAGAAACTGTTCCAGTTCCTCCGGTCTGGCCAAAAATCCTGCTCCGCAGCCCTTTGTCACTACTGTTTTGGATGGACACCCAAGATTCAGATTCACTTCCTGATATCCATACTCTTTCAGTTGATTCGCTGTACGTAGAAAATCATCTGCATTTCGGGTCAATATCTGAGGAACTGCATACATCCCGGAATTATTTTCCGGAGAAATGTCTTTCTTTTCTCTCCCGCTGAAATTCAGGTTCTGTTTTGCTCTGATAAATGGAATAAAATATTTATCAAATCCATCAAAACACTGATACAGTGCTTTTCGATAAATATAACTGGTGATTCCTTCCAGCGGTGCAAGGTATAATTTCATGGATTATAAGTTACCAAGATCTACTTTATATTCGTCAGAACCTTCCTGATTTACTGTATAATATGCAGCTCTTCTTTCTGCATTGATATAAATACAGATATCACCTGTCAGTCCTTTTTCTGCAACATCTTTCTTAACTGCTTTCTCTACATCTTTCAGAGATACATTCGTTTCGAAAATTTCAAGAGATACTTCTTTTACTCTTGCACCAGCAGCTTTACGTACTGCTTTTGTTGCAGTCTTGGTTGCAGTTTTTACAGTTTTCTCTGCCTTCTGAACTGCTTCCGGAGCTTTGTTAACCACTTCTTTCACAACTTCTGCTGTTTTTTCAGCCGGTGCAGACTCCTCTACCTTTTTTGCAGCTGCTTTTACAGTTTCTTTTACTTTTGCTGCTGTCTCTGTGATTGCTTCTGTTGATTTAGCTGTTGTTTTTACACTCTTTTTTCTCATAATATTTTCCTCCTGTAAACAATTACAACTACTGTTTGTTGTACCACTTCTTCGTAACAGTACCACAAAACCCTACAACCTGTCAAATTTATCCATTTTTATGGTTTCTCCGTTAACCATATCATATCGATTATTCTTCCACCAGAGATCCCATGTAATAAAATCCATGGCATTCATCCAGGCTTACCTTTACATATTTTCCAAGAAGATCTGCTGTTCCCGGGAAATGTACAAGAAGATTATATTCTGTTCTTCCTGTAAATATTCCTTTTTCCCTGCTCTCTTCTTCTACCAGAACTTCCTGCACAGAACCTTCAAATCTGGAAGAACGAATACGTCCCTCCTGCTGTACCAGTGCAAGCAGGCGGTTAAAACGTTCCTTTGCAACATCCTGCGGTATCTGTTCCATTTCGGCAGCAGGTGTTCCGCTTCTTCTGGAATATAAAAATGTAAATGCCGTGTCATAGCCACATTTAGATACAACATCCAGAGTTTCTTCAAAATCCTCTTCTGTCTCTCCCGGGAACCCGACAATGATATCTGTTGTCAGAGAAATATCCGGAATCGCTGTACGGATCTTATCGACCAGATTCAGATATTTTTCTTTATCATAGCGTCTATTCATAGCTTTAAGGATACGGCTGCTTCCTGACTGCAATGGCAAATGCAGATGATGACAGATTTTTTTACTCTTTGCCATTGTTTCGATCAGTTCATCCGAAAGATCTTTCGGGTGTGAAGTCATAAAGCGAATACGCTTCAGACCTTCCACATCTTCCAGCATTTCCAGCAGCTGAGCAAATGTTACCGGATGTTCCAGTGTCTTTCCATAAGAGTTTACATTCTGTCCCAGAAGCATAACCTCAGATACTCCATCTGCAACCAGACGTTTTACTTCTTTTACGATTGCCTCCGGCTCACGGCTTCGCTCACGTCCACGCACATATGGGACAATGCAGTAACTGCAGAAATTGTTGCATCCAAACATAATATTGACGCCTGATTTAAATGTATAATTTCTTTCTGTCGGAAGATCTTCCACGATCTGATCGGTTCCTTCCCAGATATCTACGATCTGCCGCTCAGACTGGAGCATCTCATAAAAAAGTTCTGCATATTTAAAAATATTATGTGTTCCAAATACCAGATTGACAAATGGATAGGATTTCTTAATCTTATCTACTACATGCTGTTCCTGCATCATACATCCAAAAAGAATGATCTTCATATCCGGATTGTGATCCTTCAGACTGTGCAGGTGTCCCAGTCTTCCGTATACCTTCAGGTTCGCGTTTTCACGAACAGTGCAGGTATTATAGATCACAACATCTGCTTCTTCATTGTCCTGTCTGTGATACCCGATCTCATCCATAATACCGGCCACTGCCTCTGACTGTTTTTCATTCATCTGACATCCAAATGTTGTCAGGCAGTATGTCAATGGACGTCCAAGAGTATTGGATTTCTGCGCCGTCAGTGCCTGCGCAAGTTCTATGAATGAACGCTGACGCAACGTTTCTTCTGCACTCGTATTCTGTCCTTTAGAGGATTCGTTTGTCATTTTGTATAACTCCTTTGTTTTATAAACATATTAATCACTACCAATTTCTTTTTTAAGCACTATTCTTTAATATACAGGAATTTTTTGTCCAACGCAAGCGTTATAATGCCGTCCGGGATACATTCTTGAAAAATCAGAGTGAAAAAAGATATTCCAGCGGTAGTGTATGTAATTCCTCATATTCTGCCGGATCAGGAACCATCTCATTTTCTCCGCTTCTGCGTGGTATCTCAATTCTGAACGCTGGCTGTCTGCATATTTCTGCATAAAACTGTTCCGGAGAACCATACCCTCGTTTTCCTGTTGGTTCTACATCGTCCAGATGATATTTTGCTTTATCTGCATTCAGTCCTGCCTGTTTTTGCAAATGTCTTGCAAGGCGATAGCTTTTTTGATTTGCAGCAAATGACTGCGATTGTCTGAAATAAACAATTTGTCTCTCAGAGTAGCCAAAGGACAAAAGTCCTCTTCCTGTATTTTCCTGAAAAACTTTTATAAGTGCTTTTGTTTCATTTTCACTCGCCGGCTGACTGTGAATTTGTTTTCTTCTGTAGTACTGTGTCGGGAAATTTTTTCGCAGATTTACCCCTCTGCTGTTACAGATAAATTCTTTGCATGGAATCTCCTGCATTCTCAGCATCTGTCGATAAATCGGATTCCGGATCGCATAGAAATCTTTCTCATAAATTTCATATCCATCCGGATTCAAAAGTGGAATAAAACAGATTTTCCAGTCTTCCAGTAATACCCGAAGATCGTACAGATTCTCCAGTTTCCATCGGCATTCCCATGCTTTGACATATTCTTTCAGCATATGCATAAGATATACCGGCATACATCGATCCCGTCCACTTAAACCTGCAATACAGAAAATAGTCTCTGCACCTTTTCCAATCTGCACCATTGGAATCATCCTGTCATCATGGCTTTTGCCAATTACCCGAAACTGCGCGATTTCTGTATACCGCCCTGCTATTTCCCACATTTCATAATAAATATTCTCATATGTACAGAATGTCTTGTCCGTATTGATCATCATCTTTCCCTCTGCATGTATAAATAAAAATCATTTTACGGGTTCCTGTACTATTATATGAAAAGAGACAGGCCAAAATGACCTGTCTCTCAAAATATGTACTATTTATTTTCCAATAGTCTTATATATTTTTCTCTTTCTTCATTTGGGATCTTTAATACCTCCATTGCCTTATCTGCAGCTAAATGCATTGTTTCCATCAGATTCCGAAGAGAATCCAAAAGTGCCTGTTGTGTTCCTTGTTGTATCCCTATCTGTCTTCCCTGCTGAATGCCTTTTTGTAGCCCTACACGAATAGCTTTTTCCTCTATTCCCTGACTCAAATTACACATATCCGTTACCTCCTCATCAAATTCTTCTGTCATTTTAATTAGAAATTCATCCTCCAAAATGTGTTTTTTATCATCTGCTGTTCTTTCAGACGAAAGCAATACTTCTAATAATTTTAAAATTCCTGAAGAAGAATGTTCTGCGTCTCCAATACAGATAATTACAGCAGTCATTAAATCATATGACGACTTTTTCTCCTGTATATCACCTACCAGATTTTCTTCTGTAATGGAATATCGATTAATTGTATTTTTTCGATATCCCGGTGGATTTATACATATAAAAACGCTGTAAACTTTTTTCACTTCTTCATAATGAGAATTTGTAAATTCAGTATTATACTGTGCAGATACCATCCTACAACAATAGTACACGCTTCTCGTCACTAGCGGATAACCCGGATAAAAATCATTCTGTGCTTCTACATCAATAATCAGTGTAATCATTTCACCCGATTTCGGTACAATCGCTCGAAAACGAATATCATAGGTCACTGTTCCTTCATTGATGCTTATATCCTCTGTATTTTCTCCTTTTATCATGGGAATTACTGACATCTCATCACGATGCAAAGCTGTCTTTGAAATTTCCGGATTTCCTTCTATGTAATTACCCGCAATTTCTTCAACACTGTAATCCCTGTACTCTAACAGACAGTTTTTCATAATCCATGCAAGAATTTCCTTATTTGCAAGTAATTTCTTGCATGCATGATCATAAGCTGCCTTTTCTCCTGCGGTAGAAAGCATTTTTGCCAAATTACTTTCTTTTTTCATCCACCACAGCCTTTCATTTAGCGCTATATGTTCTGACTATAGTATAGCACATTTCGAGCTAAAATGGTGTAAAAAACAATAAATAATCTATAAAATTTTAATGCTGATTATGAAAAGAGACAGGCCAAAATGACCTGTCTCTCAAATCTTTTTGTATTTAACCAGAGTTAAATTACTGTTCTTCTTTTTTACGTTTGCGAACAACGATATATCCGCCTGCCAGTAAGGAGAGTGCTGCCAGTGCAGACATTGTTCCGATTGGTGATTCATCGGCTGTAGATACAGCAGATTTTGACTTGGAACCTGCATCTTTCTCAGATGCCTCAGCAGTTGCTGTCAGTTCTGCATCCGCATCATCACCGGAGCCGGTGTCATCTCCATTGTATGGTACCGGGGTGATATTATTTTCTGTTTCGTAATTTTCCCACTCATCTTTTGTAATTTCAGCAGCCTGGAACTGTACCGCCTTAGACTCAATTTTTCCTTCTACCCATTTATCTGATTTATAAGTATATTTCTGGAAAAAGACATACATGGTATAAGTTCCAGCCTCGCTGATACCTTTAGCCGAGCCAATCTTCCATTCTTTATTCTGCTGTTTAGATGTAGGATTCTTATGTGTACTCCAATATAACGGAACGTATTTTTCGTCTCCAGTTACTGGTGTCTTATCACTGTTCTGACCTGCTCCTGTAGCAGAAAATTCATAAAACATTTTTGGATAGAATTTTAATGGGCTCTCCAGGCCTGTTACCGTACATTCATCGACTGTATGTTTTTCAGGGTCTCTTACTTTTTCCGGGCGGCCTGTAATGATATAACTTTCCAGTTTGGAGCTGTCATCAGAAAATACATAATAACCAACCAGCATATACTCGCTGTCACCTGGTAAAGTCATATTTAAAGGCTGCGCCTTGCCTGCTGTTAAAGTAACTTTTTTGGCTGTTTTTGTATTAACTGCAGATACAGTGTTATTTTTCTTTCTTAATGTAAAATACGCAGTACAGTTTTTATTTGAGACAACCTGCATCTTTAAAGAAGAGTAATCAACCCATTTTGTTATTTTGTATTCACTTTTGAAACTGTCAGATTCCTTTTTAGTATCATCTTTTCCATCATCCGGTTTGGTGTCTGGGTCTGGATCAGGGTTCGGATTTGGATTCGGATCTACTGAGCCTGTTTTTTTCAGAACTGCAGAAAGATTATCTGCAGCCAGATTCAAAGTATATGCGTCTTTGTTTTCATATTTTATCTGGCTCTTTGACTCATCATTTGCATCGATTACCGTTTTAAAGTTATCTGCTGTAAGTGCAGTACCCGCACTGTTAACCCCTGCCTTAACAACCGTTAATGCATCCGCTTCATTAAGATGAGCAAATGAAATATCTGATCCTGTGAGAACATCTGTTACATTGATCATTGTTGTTTCACCATCAAGACAGATATTGGATACTTCTGTGCCTTTTTTGTTTTCATTAACAACTACAGTACCCTGTACATTAATGCTTGTATTGGTGTAAATACCGCCACCTTTAACACCGGTATTTCCTGTAATTGTACCACCATACAGTACAACATTACCGTCTTTATTGGTGATTGCTCCACCATCTGCAATCGTATTATTATCTTTCAGTGTAACTCCTGTGCCAATACCAAATGCACCTTTTTCGCTAACTTTTACAATTGAGCCATCCACTACCTGTGTGTTGGCTTCATCAAGAGAACCTGAAACTGTGAGTGAAGCATTTTCAGCGTCTTCTTTCACATCAAACTGAAGTTCAGCATTCTCTCCAGATACCTGGAACATATCAGCAGTAAGTGTTCCTGCTTTTCTGCTAATTGTTATCGCATTAGTGGCTCTGATACATACTTTTTTATTTGCCTTCACAGTTACCGTATTCTCAAGTTCAATCTGTCCAGATACTTCGATTACTGTAGCACCTCTATTTGTTTCAGCGTTATACTCCGGTGCTGCATCGATTGCATGCTGAAGAGTATCAAAATATCTTACCTTATCTTCCTGACCTTCTTCTGTAGCTTTCAGTGTAATCGAGATTGCTATCTGCTCTGTTGTCTCACCTGGAGCAAGCTCTTCTGTTTCGCCTTCGGTTTCTGTTGTTTCACTAGTCTCTGCCGCAGGTGTTTCCTGTACAGCCGGTGTCTCTTCTGTAGTCTGCTGTGTCTGCTCTGACGGTGCTGCTTCCTGAGCCGGCGCCTCTGTAGCCGCTGCAGCTTCCTGCGCCGGTGCCTGTTCTGCCGGTGCCTGTTCTGCCGGTGCCTCTGTAGCTGCTGTAGTATCTGCCGGTGTTTCTTCTGCCGGTGCTTCTGTAGCTGCTGCAGTCTCTCCATCAACCGGATTTTCTTCTGATGTCTCCGCTGTAGCTGCCACATCTCCTTCTGCAGCAAATACAGCCGCCGGTGCACTGCTTGCTGCAAGTGCTCCTGCTAAAATAATCGCATATAACTGTTTTCGTCTCAATTTAAATCCTCCCATGGTGAGTATGTAAATCTTACCCTCGGCATGTATTTAAAACTTTTTGCTTTTTGGGATCATTACGAAATAATTTCTTATAAAGCCCAAAAGTTTACATGTCTAAACTGTAAATTATTATACACACGCATCCAGTGATTGTCAAATCACACATCGCGTGTTCTGTGCAAAGCTTATCGACAAATATCGATCTGCCATTCCCTGTTACTGACGGATCTGTCCATTTCCATAGATGATATATTTGGTAGTTGTCAGTGCAAGCAGTCCCATCGGTCCTCTGGCGTGAAGTTTCTGGGTACTGATACCGATCTCTGCCCCATATCCGAATTCAAATCCATCGGTAAACCTGGTAGAAGCATTGACATATACCGCCGCTGCATCCACTTCATCCAGGAATTTCTGGGCATTGGTATAATCATTGGTGATGATTGCCTCAGAATGTCCTGTATTGTACCGGTTGATATGTGCAATAGCCTCGTCTACAGAATACACTACTTTGATTGATAATATGTAATCCAGATATTCCGTTCCCCAGTCTTCCTCTGTGGCTGCAACAGCCCCCGGCATCAGCGTCATGGCTTCTTTATCTGCGCGCATCTGTACACGCTTTTCTTTCAGACGGTTTGCAAGAACCGGCAGCAATACATCTTTGATATTCGCATTTACCAGAAGTGATTCGCAGGCATTGCAAACTCCAACTCTCTGTGTCTTGGCATTCATAATAATATCAACCGCCATATTCAGATCAGCACTCTCATCTACATATATATGGCAGTTTCCTGTGCCGGTCTCGATGACCGGAATCGTACTCTGATTAACAACTGCTTTAATCAGTCCCTTGCCGCCTCGTGGAATCAGCACATCCACATATTCATTCATTTTCATAAATTCTGCAGCAGTCTCACGGGAAGTATCCTGGATCAGCTGAATTGCGTTCTCTGTTATGTCATTGGCTTTCAGGGTTTCCCGAATACACTTCACGATAGCTTCGTTTGAATGGATTGCATCACTGCCACCCTTCAAGATCACTACATTTCCGGTCTTAAAGCAAAGGCCAAAAGCATCCGCCGTTACATTCGGACGTGCTTCATAAATGATTCCGATCACGCCAAGCGGTACCCGTTTCTGTCCGATGAGCAGTCCATTCGGACGTTTTTTCATCCCGGTTACCTCACCGATCGGATCCTCCAGCGCTACCAGCTGCTGCAGACCTTCTGCCATTCCCTGAATTCTTTCCGGTGTAAGAAGAAGTCTGTCTACCAGTCCTTCCGGCATATTGTTCTTTTTTCCATTCTCCACATCAACAGCATTGGCTTTGATCAGCTCATCTGTACATTCCACAAGATGTTCCGCAACTGCCGCAAGCACCTGGTTCTTTTTGTTTGTGGTTATGGTCCGCAGCATATTTTCAGCTTCTTTTGCATTTTGTCCAAGCTCTAACAGCATTTCATTCATAGCATAACCTCCCCGGGACATTTCCTGTCCCTTTAAATAATAAAACCTAAAAAAATGCTTATTTATAAATTTCTTTTTCTGTAACAATGATCTCCGGTGAAATGTCTGTAGGCTCCACCGGTACCTCTGACATCATCTGAAATTCAAATGCAACTGCAACCCTTGTGATATATGGATGTTTTTCCAGGAAGCGGTCATAAAAACCGCCGCCATAACCAACTCTGTGATTCTGCCTGTCAAACGCGACTCCCGGCATGATCATCAGAGCCTCTTCCCACTGAACGATCTCACCTCTTGCCGGCTCCGGAATACCAAAATATCCCTTTTCAAGCTGTGCAAAATCTGTCAGTTTATAAAATACCATATCCTGTCCAACTACTTTAGGAACCGCAACTTCTTTGCCATCATTCCATGCCGCTTCTATAATATACTTTGTCATAACTTCGTGATTATAATCCGCATAAGCAAGAATTCTCCGGCTGTTGCTGTATTCCGGAAGTGCCGTAACTGTTTCAGCAATTTTTCTGCTCCAGTCATCGATCTGCTGATCGGTGTGTGCTTTTCGCGCTGCAAAAACCTGTTTTCTAATTGCCTTTTTTTCTTCCATATCTTTCACCTAGATTTACAATCGAACCATCTTTTTCCTGAATATCAATATTATTTAACTGTGCTCTGAGATTTTTACGCACGGCAGCCAGATATTCCTGTCGAAGTTCTGCCTGTTCTTTCTTTTCTTCTTCTGTAAGACCGACACTCTTCGCTTTATGTGCCAGAGTATTGATTCGGTCTATCTTCGCATTATCCATCATAATAATTTCCTCCTAGAGAAGTTTTTCTATATAATCAATCAGGAAAAACTCTTCTTTTTTGTTTCCTGCAAATAAGGTACCATATTTTCTGCCTTCCATGATCTTGTGGATCACATGAAAATCCCGGCCATTCGCGATCACCATATCCGCACCTGCAGCCGTTGCTATCTCGGCAGCAGTCAGTTTTGTGGCCATTCCACCGGTTCCGACCTTGCTCTTTGGTCCTTTTCCCATACTCAGAAGTTTCTCATCCAGTACTTCGACAGTATCAATGAATTCTGCATCCGGATTCGTATTCGGGTCATCGGTAAAAAGTCCGTCGATATCAGAAAGCAGGATCAGAAGATCCGCCCCGATCAATCCCGCGATAACTGCTGACAATGTGTCATTATCACCAAAGGATTCCAGCATCTCCAGCTCGTAGCTTGAAATGGAGTCATTTTCATTAACAACCGGAATTGCCCCGAGCTCCAGCAACTCTTCAAATGTATTCCGTGCATTTCTGCGGTTCAGGTTATTGACCATCGTATTCTTTGTCATCAGAATCTGCGCCGCCATCTGGTTGTACTCTGAAAAAAGTTTCTGATAGATCATCATCAGACGCGCCTGTCCAACTGCGGAGCATGCCTGTTTTTTCTTAAGTTCTGTCGGCTTCTCATGCATGCCAAATGCAGATGCACCAACTGCCACTGCACCTGAAGTAACCAGGACAACATCTTTGCCCTGGTTATGAAGATCACTCAGTTCCCTTACAAGCACTTCCAGTTTACGAAGATCCAGTTTATTTGTTTCCTTGTGGATCAAAGAGGAAGAACCAACTTTGATCACAACACGTTTTTTGTCTTTCAGTAACTCACGATAATTCATGGTATTTATTCTCCAGTAATTTCTTCTGCGATCTGTTTCAGGTCATCACCTGTAAACAGTCTCTGTTCTCTATTGATAGCTGATATCATCCACTCTGTCATCCTGTACGATCTCCACCCAGGTCGTTCCCGGATTCAGCTGAACTTCCTGATTATCATCTGTAATATAATGAGTCACACCCCATGGGGAATCTTTCTGCCAGGTGACATCGATTGCTTTCCCTCTTGTGATATATTTGCCTCGTCCACCGGAATTTCCGTCACGATCGGTAATCGTCTCAATATCCTTATAGCTTGTTCCCTCATACGTAGTCACATAAGAGTACTGGATCAGGATATTGTCACAGGTCAGTTGCTCTCCGGTAAGATCATCGATCTGTGCCGCACCATACTGGAAACGGCTGTATTTTTTTGTATTTTCATCATAAACAAACCATGGATGATTCACTGTAAAATTATCAAAATGTATCTCCTGTGCGGATGTACCCTGCGGAAGTGTGTTTTCAGTTCCATCAGGTACAAACACATAGTGTCCATCATAATCTTCTTTGTATTCTCTGCGGTATCCCATCTTGTCTATACCCTGCTGAAGCAGGTCATATGTTGTATAAGCATTGTGCGGAGCCTTACGGTCAGTACTCCTGAAATAACAGATTTTTCCCAGTTTCACGCCATTCAGATTGTCGATCAGATGCTGTTCAAAATATGGAAGTGCAAAAGCAGACTGTCCATAATGCGCATAAATTGCATCAAATTCATTCGCATAAAAGATATAATAATCTCTGCAGCTTCTGACGGAACCAATCCGTTCCAGATCTTTATAATCCTCAAAAATTCCCATCAGTCTTGTGATATCGCCCTCTACAGGTGCCTCATACACAACACCGGCATTCGCGATCCCACTCTGTGGGCATCCCTGCTTAATATTATTCAGCATAACCGCTACCGGGCGGACCCGGCCTTCTGATTCGGGAACATCCAGTCCTGTAAGGTAGCTTTTCACCATAGTATCAGCAAATACACCAACAGGTGTCGTTCCTATCATAACCAATGCCATAACTGCTGCCAGAAATTTCTTCTTCATAGATGTTCTCCTTTCAGATGGTGAGCATCACCTGGTAATTCCCAGATCCTCCAGTGCCTTTGCCTGCTTGGCCTCCATTACCGCTGCCTCATCCGGTTCCATATGATCATAGCCGAGCAGATGCAGCATACTGTGTGCAAACAGGAAACTGAATTCCCGCTCTGTGCTGTGTCCATATTCTTCTGCCTGCGCATAGACCTTATCTACAGAGATCATAACGTCCCCAAGGATCAGCTCATCTGTATCAAGATCAAAATAGCTGTCATCGCCCTCGATCACTGAATAATCTGCCGGTGTCTTAAACGGTATCATCGGGAAAGAAAGTACATCTGTCGGTGCCCCGATTGAGCGAAATTCCGTATTTACCCGTTTGATTTCTTCGTTGTCAGTAATCACAAGATTTACGCAGACATCATAAGGACAGTTCTCTGTCTCAAGAATATGCTCAGCGACTTCTGATGCCAGTTTTTCATAATCAATATCCAGTTTACGTTCTGCTTCATAATCAATTTGTATGGTCATTCTTTTTCCTCCGGACTGTCCTTGTACCACCGGTACTTCTGGACGGTTTCTGTTTCTTTTCGTAATCTTCATATGCCTGTACGATCTGCTGTACCAGCGGATGACGTACAACGTCTTTGCTGGTAAGCTGGCAAAATCCAATATCATCTATCTTCTTAAGGACCTTTGTCGCCACATCAAGACCAGATACTGCATCTCTCGGAAGGTCTTTCTGAGACGCATCACCGGTAACAACCACTTTGGAGCCAAAACCAATACGGGTCAGAAACATCTTCATCTGTGCCGGTGTTGTATTCTGTGCCTCATCCAGAATAATAAATGCATTATCCAGTGTACGTCCTCGCATATAAGCAAGCGGAGCCACTTCGATCAGCCCTCGTTCCATATTTTTTGCGAAACTGTCAGCTCCCATGATCTGATATAATGCATCATACAATGGGCGCAGATACGGATCTACTTTACTCTGAAGATCACCCGGAAGGAATCCAAGTTTCTCCCCTGCTTCGATCGCCGGTCTGGTCAGAATGATACGGCTGACTTCTTCATTTCGAAATGCGGTAACTGCCATTGCCATAGCAAGGTAAGTCTTACCGGTTCCTGCAGGTCCGATTCCAAATACGATCATTTTCTTTCGGATCTGTTCTACATATTCCTGCTGTCCTAATGTTTTGGGTTTGATTGGTCTTCCCTGTATCGTATTACAGATAAAATCTTTATCTATTTCCGTGAGTACCTGATTTCGTTCCTCCATGGCAAGAGACAGTGCATAACTTACGTTCTGCCGTGTTATAGTATTGCCTCTTCCTGCAAGCGTCACCAGTTCCTCTATCAGTTTTTTTGCCTGAGTTGCACTCTGTTCGGTACCCAGGATCTTCAGCATGCCATCTCTGGATATCAGTGTTACATTTAACGTCCGTTCAATCAGCTTCAGGTGTTCGTCAAACTGACCGAACACATTTCCCTCCAGATCTGCAGGCACCTGCGTATATAGCTCGATAATGCTGTTAGCCATCCTCTGTTGTCCTTTCTGCAGGCTGCTCCGGTATTTCTACAGGAGTCTCCTCTCCGATTTTTTCTATAATTTCCAAAAAACCTTTGCTTACACAGGTCTTGTGGTCAATTTCTATTTTAACATTATTTGCAGATATTTGAACCCCTTTTTGCATTAATTTTTCTTCATACCTCTGCAAAGTATGCCATGCAAGTTTTTTTACTTCTTCCCTTGTATACTCTTTTTTTATCTTTCTGTACTGGTTTTGGGTAATATACCCTATTGAGCACGGCAGCTGAAAACTTTTGGTCAGATACATTTTCTGTTCTTCTGCAATCTGATACCAGCCATTTTTTGTCCTGTCTGCAATTTCCAAATAAAATCTGCCTGCTTTCAGATAGATACCCTTTTTCTTTTTACCGGTCCATTCATATGTCTCATAGATCATTGGAATCTCATGATAATATGCCTTCTGTCTTTTTATATAAATATCTGCATCTGCATGAACCGCTTCATACTTTACAACCTCCTGACTGTCATCCTTTAATTCCAGTATTCCCGATACCAGGATTTCACCTTTTTTACATAAATCCCCAACCTTTTTCCGGGGCAGTCCTCTTCTGGTTATCATTTTTATGATCTCACCATCGCGTTCTGCCATAATATCACAGGCAGATTTGTCCTTTTCTTCTGTAGTCTGTATAAATATCCCTTCTCTGACTGTAAGGAGCAGTCTGGTTCCCTCCAGTTTTGCTGATACCCACGTAATATCCGGATATTTTTTACGGATCTCAGCTGCAATCTCACTGCAGCTGAGCCTTTCTTTTGCCATTCCATGCCTGATTCCTTTTTGTTCCAGAAAATCCAGTATCTCAGGTGTGCTGTTTCTGACATTTCCCTCTACATCAATTTCCCACAACCGTCCGGACAGGAACAAAAGCAGTCCTGCACATAAAAGTAATCCAAGAAAAAAAGCCTTTCTCTTTTTACTTCGGTAAAAAAAGAAAGGAAGTCCATGCTTTTCTAGAATATGAATTTTTACTTTTGTTTTTCTATGTATTGGAGCGAGTCTGAAAAAATCTCTGATCTGCAGACATCCTGTCAGACTCAGTTCTGATTCTCTTCTGAGATCACTGATTCGAATTTCACGAGCTCTGCACAGATTCAGAAAACGTTCTGTCTGTTCCCCATATATCCTCACACGAACGTATCCATTTCGAAACCCGGCATACTTTTTCATAATCTCCTCCTAACCTTCCAGGATAATCTCCGTGATCACACCTTCAATATACATTTCTTCAGGTGTATACATCGGAATCTTCAGTCTTTTTCCCTGTATTCGAAGTTTCCCCTGAAAAGTCAGTAATATTATTTCTTCTTTCTCATACCGCAAAACACTTCGATAGTTGCAGACTACTGCCTGATGTTTTCCTGTAACAGTAAACACCGTTTCTTTCATTGCCAGATCTCTCGGTATTTCCAGCGAGGTAACTAGATTTTCTTTCCATTGTCCCATCTTTTTCATAACAAAAACCTCCCTGGCGCTCATTATAAATGTACGCCGGAGAGGTCTTGTTTATTCTCTGATATTTTATTTAAAAAGCACCATGGAAAACCAGAGTATCGTATTTCCGCCCAGATTATACTCCATCTGCTGTTTCTCTACGATCTCACTTACTACCACGCCATGGCTTTCCAGGCAGGGATGCATTCGGTCCGGATGTCTGCACGGTTTGCCATGTGGATATGCACAGTCCTCACAGATATCACAGGATTCCGTTGAAAGTGTAAACGTCTCAAATCCCTGTTCTTTCAAAAAGCGGGCAACCTCCGTTGTCAGTTCTTCGTGTGCAGCTCTTGTTTGCAGCATTTCCTGCATATTCATAAGATCAGAAACTTCTGCCACACTGGAAAAGAAAACAGCCTGTCCAAACTTGCGGATTCTTTCCTCGCATTCTTTCAGAGTACCCACAGCCGGCGGACATGCCCAGGTCGATCCATACCGTTCACATTCCTGCTGACAGACGATCCTTACTCTCTCCTCGACAGACAGATCTCCGGTATTCAGGATACGATATTCAAAGATCGGATACTGCGCAAAAAAATCTTCAAATTTATAAATATTCAGTTCTGCCGTCATCAGGGTTCCTCCATTTTAATTAATCCAGAATAATCAGCGCCATGAATACAAGGTCTTCATCGCCGCTGTTTGTAAGTCCATGTCCTTTGCCGTCCGGAGTAAATGTCACATCACCGGCCTGCACCATACGGAGTGTTCCATTATCGCTGTAAATACCTTTTCCTGAAAGAATATAATACGTTTCACTCTCATTATGATGTTCATGATATCCCAGAGAACATCCCGGTTCCAGAGTTACCTGCGCATATAATTTGCATTTTCCGTTTAACTGCTTCTCATCAAGGAGACGTTTCACCAATGCATGTCCCTGTCCACCTGCCATATGTTCTACTCGTTCTGTTGTCATATCACTATATCCTCCTTTTTTGGAAATCATTTATTGCAAGCCGGAGTTATTTCCGGTTTGTGTCTTTTTATTTATGATAAGGTTCATGGTTCAGGATCCTGTAGCCACGATAGATCTGCTCCAGAAGAATCATCTGCATCAGCTGATGAGGAAATGTCATTCTGGAAAAGCTCAGTTTATAATCTGCTCTTTTCAGAACTTCATTGCCAAGACCTAACGAGCCTCCGATCACAAATGCGACAGAACTTTTGCCTTCTACACCCAGACGTCCGATTTTTTCGGATAACTCAACGGAATCCAGCATTTTACCATCAATCGCAAGCGCAATTACATAATCCTGTTCCCGGATATGCTTCATCAGACGTTCCGCTTCTGTATTCTTAATCTGCTCGTTCAGTGCATCAGATGCTTTATCCGGTGTCTTTTCATCCGGAACCTGGCAAAATGTCAGTTTGCAGTAACGGCTCAGACGCTTCGCATACTCGGCAATTCCATCATTCAGATATTTTTCTTTAATTTTCCCTACAGTTATGATCTTAATTTCCATTTACAGGTATTCCTCTATATAATTTTCAAATTCTTCTGCAGACATCAGTACCTTACGAGGTTTCGTTCCTTCCTCCGGTCCGACAACCCCTGCATCACATAACTGATCCATGATTCTTGCAGCTCTGTTGAAACCGATTTTGAACATTCTCTGGAGCATACCAATCGATGCCTTTTCTTTTTCAATAATGAATTTACCGGCCTCCACAAAATAAGCATCCCTGTCGTCAGCCGAAGAACCACCGGTGCCACCGGACATGCCTGCCGTATTTACCTGCTGTTCAATCTGGGAATTGTACTGCATTCCTGGATTCTTTTCTGCCAGGAAGTCAACAATACTGCTGACTTCTTCATCGGATACAAAAGCCCCCTGCAGTCTAGCCGGTTTCTGATATCCCTGCGGATAAAACAGCATATCGCCCTTTCCAAGAAGCTTCTCTGCTCCATTCATGTCAAGGATCGTCCTTGAATCAACACCAGAAGATACAGAGAATGCAATTCGTGACGGCATATTTGCCTTGATCAGACCGGTGATAACATTTACAGACGGTCGCTGTGTTGCAATGATCAGATGAATACCTGCAGCACGTGCAAGCTGTGCCAGACGACAGATTGCATCCTCCACTTCTCCAGGAGCAACCATCATAAGGTCTGCAAGCTCATCTACAATAATTACGATCTGCGGCATCTTCTCAGGGCGCTCTTCACCTTCCGGAATACGCATTCCCTCAACTTTGCGGTTATATTCCTGAAGATTTCGAACACTGTATTCTGCAAACGTATTGTAACGATTCATCATCTCTGTTACTGCCCAGTTCAATGCACCGGCAGCTTTTTTCGGATCCGTGACAACCGGAATGAACAGATGTGGAATACCGTTATAAACACTGAGTTCCACTACCTTCGGGTCAATCATGATCAATTTGACATCTTCCGGAGATGCTTTGTACAGGATACTTACGATCAGGGTATTGATACAGACAGATTTACCGGAACCTGTAGCACCCGCGATCAGAAGATGTGGCATCTTAGCAATATCCGTAACAACCGGTTTTCCTGCAATATCTTTACCAACTGCAAAAGACAGCCTGGACTTTGCACTCTGAAATTCCTGTGACTGAAGGATCTCTCTCAGCATAACAGCATGATTTTCTTTGTTCGGTACTTCAATACCAACAGCCGCTTTGCCCGGAATCGGTGCCTCAATACGAATGTCCGGCGTTGCAAGGTTTAATTTGATATCATCTGCCAGATTGACGATCTTACTTACTTTAACGCCCATTTCCGGCTGCAATTCATATCTGGTGACAGTTGGTCCGCAGCTTACATTCGTCACAGTTACATTCACACCAAAATTATGCAATGTATCCTGCAGCTTCTTCGCAGTCTTGCGAAGATGTTCATCGGAGTCTCCCTGTGATTTGCCATCTCCACGCTTCAGAAGTTTCAGCGGCGGATAATGATACTCACGCTTAACCACTTCATTCTGCTGTGTAATCTCTTTCTGGATATTTTGAATTCCACTTTCAATCTCCTGTTTGGAAGACTTCGGATTTTTGACTGACTGTGAAGCAGTTCTTGTCTCCGGCTGCGGCACAGATTCCGGAACATTCTCAGACACCGGCTCCTGCACCTGCTGTACTTCCGCATATGTTTCTACCGGCTCCGGTTCAGAATAGCATTCTGATAATTCCGGTACATCCTGCTCTGCCGTTGGCTGCACATAGCTATCTGATGGTTCCTGATAAAATTCTTCCGGCTCTGCACGGTGAATCTCAAACATCGGAGTCTGTGGTGAAGCCATCGCCATCGTGTTCTCCACAGGCATATTCTCAGGCATCTCATCCTTCTGGTCCTGCCTCACAGTTTCCCCGTGTTCTGCATTTCCTGCAAAATCTGAAGTCATATCTGAAACTACAGCTACGGAATCTGTATCTGTGGCAGTATCATTTTTTATGCCTTCTGCGGTCTTCTTATAATCTCTGAGCACTGTCTTACGATTCTTTTTCTTCTTTGCTTCCGGTGGAACAAGCAGCGTCCCTTCAAGAAATCCTGTAGATTTCTTCTCTTTAGCCGCAGCCTCTTCTCCATCATTGTTTTCCTGTGCCAGAGCCTCTTCCAGTTCGCGCACACGCTGCGCCTGCCGTTCTTCTCTCCTCTGTCTGCGTTCCTGCACACGAAGCTCTTTGCGAAGATCCCGCTCCGGCTGTCCCTCCATATACATGTCATGTCCATCTCTGGCAAGTGCACAGACTGCATCCCAGATACGGAATACAAAACCAAAAAATGATTTCTGCGTGATCAATATCAGAGAGATCAGAAGTACAAGAATAATAATCACATATCCCCCCGCAACACCAAATGCGGAAGTCGTAGAAATGCAGATAGCTCCACCAAGCACACCACCACCCGTTCTATATGTAGAACAGGTCGAATAATATTCCGACATTGTAGTACTGGACATATATCCCTCTGTCAACAGCTGAACCAGGCCGCACAGAAAAACAAAAAACACAAGCGCAGCAAGTGCTTTTTTGTATGCAAGAGGATTCTTACTGTTCGATACAAGAAATGCAGCACCAACAAAGATCAATACCGGAAAAACATACGCAAGCAATCCCATAATCCCGAAAGATGCCTTACTGATTGCAGCACCGACCACTCCACCCATGCCAAGATTACTGATGATCAATATGATCGAAGCCGCCAGAATTGTCAGCAAAATGATCTCTGTCTGGAATCCGCTGGTAACCCCCTGCTTTTTCACCTGTTTTCTGGTCTGTTTTTTTCTCGTATTTTTACGTCCGGAAGCGGTTTTTGCGGTTCCTCTTCGGTTACTCTGTTTCTTTGCTGCTGCCATTCAGGCACCCCTCCTAATGATTCTTCATAAAAATCCGCCGGAAAATCAGAAAATCCTCCGGCAGAAAAAATATTCCCAACTATGCAAAATTTGCTACAAGCGCAATAATTCCCACAATAAAACAATAGTATGCAAAAAAGCGGAATTTTCCGTTGTGTACAAGTCTCAGGCATGCCCGGATTGCCAGACTTCCAACAACTGCTGCAATGATCATTCCAAATACATAAGAAAAGCCAAGCCCTACTGTCATATCTGCAGAACCAAACTGCCCAAGTTCCATGATCAGTGCACCGATAATTGCCGGAATCGACAAAATATAAGAATACTTCACTGCAAATGTACGGCTGAATCCGCTCATCAACCCGGCACTGATCGTCATTCCACTTCTGGAAAATCCCGGAAATACCGAAAGGCCCTGACAGATTCCGATCCACATGGCATTGGAAAAGCTTGCATCCTTAGCTGCTTTTGTGCCGCCTACCTGACTCATGTCGATTACCAGAAGGATAATTCCTGTGATCAGAATCCCAACACCTGGAAGAAGTTTTGAAGCTGCAGACATTACAACAAGTCTGCGTGCTGTATATCCCAGAAACATCGTCGGAATCATGGAAACCATCAGTAGAACTGCAAATTTACGGTAGATATTGCTTATGATCTTTGCATAATGAAGCTCATCCCCGGTACGTCTGTTATGTATATAGAGATTTGCATTTCCGATCACATCCATAAACATTTCAATGGATTCCACTGCCAGTCTGCGTATGTCTTTCTGAAAGGTCATAAAAACTGCTGCAAGCGTTCCCAGATGAAGCATAACCTCCATGAGTACTCCGGGTCCATGTTCCATACAAAGTATATTCTGAACAAAACAAAGATGTCCAAAACTGCTGACCGGAAGAAATTCTGTAATTCCCTGCACTATAGCCAGTAAAATAATATAAAGAACTATCATATTTTTATCCTTTTCTTTCAACTAATCTGTACCATATTATCCGGTAAATTTCTCATAACCGCCTATAAAGGCATATTAACAGTGGATAGTATAACATATTCCCGAAAAACTTACAAGACAGCAAAAAAGAACCTGTGTTCTTATTCCATTCAAAAAAAGACCTTCCGACACATTTCTGTACCGGAAGGCCCCTGATTCATTTTATTTATTTTTCAGATATTCATCGATACCTTTGGCTCCGGCTTTACCAGCTCCCATAGCAAGGATAACTGTAGCTGCACCTGTAACAGCATCTCCACCAGCATATACGCCGTCTTTAGATGTCTTACCTGTTTCTTCTTCAGCAACGATACATCTTCTCTTATTGATCTCAAGTCCTTTCGTTGTGGAAGAAATCAGCGGGTTCGGAGAAGTACCAAGTGACATGATAACGGTATCAACATCCATATCATACTCAGAACCTGGAATCTCAACAGGACGTCTTCTTCCGGATGCATCCGGCTCGCCCAGTTCCATCTTAACAACCTTCATACCGCTTACATGTCCGTTCTCGTCAACAAGGATTTCCTTCGGATTTGTAAGAAGATCAAAGATGATTCCTTCTTCTTTAGCATGATGAACTTCTTCTGCTCGTGCAGGAAGCTCTGCTTCACTTCTTCTGTATACGATATGTACTTCAGCACCAAGTCTGAGAGCAGTTCTTGCAGCATCCATAGCTACGTTACCACCGCCGACAACAGCAACTTTCTTACCTGCTGCGATCGGTGTATCATAAGAGTCATCAAATGCTTTCATCAGGTTGCTTCTTGTCAGGTACTCGTTTGCAGAGAATACACCGCTCGCGTTTTCACCCGGGATTCCCATAAACATCGGAAGACCTGCACCGGAACCGATAAATACAGCTTCAAATCCTTCATCTTCGATCAGCTGATCGATTGTTGTGGATTTACCGATAACAACGTTTGTTTCAAATTTAACACCGAGTTCTTTAACTTTCTCGATCTCTTTCTTAACAACTTTCTGTTTTGGAAGACGGAATTCCGGAATACCATAAACAAGAACTCCACCAAGTTCATGAAGAGCTTCAAATACGGTTACATCATATCCGGCCTTTGCAAGATCACCTGCGCAGGTAAGTCCGGACGGACCAGAACCGATAACAGCAACTTTATGTCCGTTCTTAACTTCTGCTCCGACTGGTTTGATATCATGTTCCAGAGCATAGTCAGCAACGAATCTTTCCAGTTTACCGATAGAAACAGCTTCACCCTTCTTACCACGGATACACTGTCCTTCACACTGAGACTCCTGAGGACATACACGTCCGCAGATAGCCGGAAGTGCGGAAGATAATCCGATCACTTTATATGCTTCTTCAATGTTTCCTTCTTTGATCTGCTCGATAAATCCAGGAATATTGATGGACACCGGACATCCTTCTACGCATTTTGGTTTCTTGCAGCCCAGACATCTCTGTGCCTCTTCCATTGCTTCTTCCTGATTATATCCAAGACAAACTTCTTCAAAGTTTGTAGCACGTACCTTCGGATCCTGTTCTCTTACCGGTACTTTATTTAACATTTTTGCATCTGCCATTACTTGTCACCTCCGCACTGTCCGCATCCACCGTGGTGGGTATCGCCTTCCTGAAGCTTCAGTAATGCACGTCCTTCTTCAGTCTTGTACATCTGGCTTCTCTTCATAGCCTGATCGAAATCAACAAGATGTCCGTCGAATTCCGGTCCGTCTACGCAGGCAAATTTAATTTCATCGCCAACCTGGAGACGACATGCTCCACACATACCAGTTCCATCAACCATGATCGGGTTCATGCTGACGATTGTGTGGATACCAAGCTTCTTAGTAAGAAGACAGACAAATTTCATCATGATCATCGGTCCGATCGCAACACAGACATCATAGCTCTTTCCTTCGTTAGTAACGAGATCTTCCAGAGTCTTTGTTACCATACCGGAACGTCCATAAGATCCGTCATCTGTTGTAACATAAAGGTTGGAAACAGCTGCAAGTTCTTTTTCAAGAATAACCATATCCTTTGTTTTGGAACCAAGGATTACGTCTGCAGTAATACCATGCTCGTGAAGCCATTTTACCTGCGGATAAACAGGTGCTGTACCAACACCTCCGGCTACGAATACCATTTTCTTTTTCTTAAGTTCTTCGATGTCTTCATGAACAAATTCAGAAGGACATCCCAGAGGTCCTACAAAGTCACGGAAAGAATCTCCAGCTTTTAATTCGGACATCTTAATAGTAGATGCTCCAACTTCCTGGAATACGATTGTAATCGTTCCTTCTTCGCGATCATAGTCACAGATTGTAAGCGGGATTCTCTCGCCCTTCTCATCCATTTTTACGATGATGAATTGTCCTGGCTGACAATGGCTTGCAACACGCGGTGCGTGTACGACCATAAGATGAATCTTAGCTGCCAGTGTTTCAGCTTTTAAAATCTTATACATTGTTTCCCTCCTAGCATATTTTCATTCAATCCTCTAATAATAATACGCTAAAATCTGCTATATGACAAGGAAAACATTTATAAAGATGCATAAAAATGTCTTTTTTTTCACAATTTTTTATATTTTATTATTTTTCGCATCAATCATCTCATGCAGTTTTGCAAGTGCCTCACGGATTCCTCCAATCTCATCAATCAGCCCTTCTTTTACTGCCTCCTCACCTTCCAGAAGCGTTCCGACATCCTTGACCAGCTGGCTGGTGTCCAGCATCAGTCTCTCCAGACGTTCCTTGGAGGCTCTGGAATGTGCCGCAATAAAGCCTGTGATACGGTCCTGGATCTTTTCCATATTCCGATAGGTCTGGGCCACTCCGATAAACATTCCGCTGGAACGCACCGGATGGATCACCATCGTTGCACTTGGCACAGCAAAAGAGTAATCTGCCGACACTGCCATCGGTACTCCGATCGAATGCCCGCCACCAAGTACCAACGATACCGTCGGAATACTTAAAGATGCGATCATCTCTGCAATGGCAAGTCCTGCCTCCACATCACCGCCAACCGTATTCAAAAGAATCAGAAGTCCTTCCACGTTTTCATCGTCTTCGATCATTGCAAGTTTTGGCAGAACATGTTCATATTTTGTTGTTTTACTCTGCGACGGTGCGGCATCATGGCCTTCTACTTCACCAATAATCGTTAGAAGTTCGATCCGGTGTCTCTTCACATTCTGGTCAAGTGTCAACTCACCCATTTCCCTGATCTGCTCATTTTCTTTTTCTTCTTTATCCAAAGCCTGCTGTTTACTGTTTTCAATCTCTTTTTCAGACATAAAAATACCTCCATGAAATTTGAAAGTTCATGAAGGTATTTTGTGTCAGATCTTTAATTGTTATACATCAGATCATATATTTGAAAATCATTCGTTCCAGTTTGTCCAAACATCTGTAACATCATCATCCTCATCGAGAAGATCCAGTGTTCTCTGCAGGTTCTTGACATCCTTTTCATCTGTCAGATCCACATATGTCTGCGGAACCATAGCAACCTGAGCTTCTACCATCGGGATACCAGCTTTTTCCAGCGCCTCACGCACGGCACTGAAATCATCCGGAGCTGTCAGGATCTCAAAGCTGTCTTCTTCTTCGTTGAAATCCTCTGCGCCTGCATCAAGCGCTGTCATCATAAGCTCGTCTGCATCCATCTCACCACATTCGTCTTCCAGTTCTTCTTTGTCAATGATGATCTGACCTTTCTGATCAAACATAAAGGATACACATCCCTGAGTTCCGATGCTTCCATAACCTTTTGTAAATGCATTTCTTACATTACTTGCTGTACGGTTCTTGTTGTCAGTCAGAGTCTCAACGATGATTGCAACACCGTTCGGGCCATATCCTTCATATGTAGCACGTTCATAACTGTCAGCAGAATCTGCACCGGCTGCTTTTTTGATACCACGTTCAATTGTATCATTCGGCATGTTGTTTGCTTTTGCTTTTGCGATAACATCACGAAGCTTGCTGTTGTTATTCGGGTCCGCACCGCCGGCTTTGACTGCCATAACGATCTCACGGCCGATTACAGTAAATACTTTACCTTTTTTTGCGTCATTTTTTTCCTTTTTGTGCTTTATGTTTGCGAATTTTGAATGTCCTGACATTTTTCACTCTCTCCTTTTGTTTCTTTGTCATTTATTTTTTCGGCTCTTACTCTTCCGATGGTTCTGTTTCCAAGTGAAAGAATCTTAAATCTGTAGCCGTTTGCAACAATTTCTTTGTCCAGATCCTCCCTGGACGGAATATGTCCCAGAAGCTCTGTCAGATAACCGTTCAGCGTTTCCATTTCTACATCACCGAATTCAATATCCAGTTCCTGCTCCACATCATCCAGACTGGCAAGTCCATCAATAATGATACTGTTATCTACCTGTGTCCGAAATGTATCCCTGCTCTCATCGTATTCATCAAAAATATCCCCGACGATTTCCTCAATGAGGTCTTCCATCGTTACGATTCCTGCCGTCTGACCATACTCATCCACGACAACTGCCATATGTACCTGTCTGGCCTGCATGGTACGGAAAAGCTGTCCGATATGTCTGGTCTCAGGAACAAAAGTCGCTTTCCTGATAAGCCCCGGAAGCTCTTTCAGTGGTTTGAACTTCGCCCATGGATTCTGTGTAAAGAATTTCAGTGCATCTTTGTAATGGATCAGTCCCCGGATATCATCCATATCTTCCCCGCAGACCGGATATCGGGAATTTTCCTCTTCCATCATATGATTCACAACATCCTTGAGCAGATCATCCATCGCAAAAGCAGCCACACTGCTTCTGTGAGTCATAACCACACCCACTTCTTTATCTTCAAAAGCAAAAATATTCTGGATCATCTCTGCTTCATCTTTCTGGAGGACACCTTTCTCATGTGCCTCATCCACCATAGAGATGATTTCTTTTTCCGTAACAGAATCTTCCTGTTCCCTTTTAAAGAAATGAAAAACTCCGGAAAAAAGACCCTGGATCCAGTCTATAACCTTCGCCGGCCCCCTGCGGGGCAATCGACTGCCATCGTCCATTTTGTATCTATTCCTTCCGTAATTTGTTTAAAATCAGCACAATTACTGCTAAAATATAGCACTTTAGCTTCTGTTCGTCAAGGATAACAGCCTAAAAAGTAAGCTCAAGGCTGATTTCAAGGGCATGATTCACTCGATCCAGCATTGTCTGGTCAAGATGGCATACCTTATCCTTCAGCCTTTTTTTATCGATCGTACGCAGCTGTTCCAACAAGATCACCGAGTCCTTCTCAATTCCATAAGAAGAAGCATCGATCTCAATATGCGTCGGCAGCTTTGCCTTATTCATCTTAGAAGTAATCGCAGCACAGATGACCGTGGGACTGTGTCGGTTGCCCACATCATTCTGAATGATCAGAACCGGGCGGACACCACCCTGTTCACTCCCAACTACCGGCCTTAAATCTGCATAAAAAATATCCCCTCTTTTAATTACCACACAATCACACTCCGATTCTTTTTTCTCTGGAATTAGTATTTCCATTTTTCTTCTGTGTATACATGCGTGGTACTGCAGTTTATTCGAAGAAGGTCAGATCTCCCCATTCTTTGCCGTCTTTTATATAGACTCTCGGGACACGTTTACTGATATCGCAGGCAAATTCATAAGAAAATCTGCCGGACATATCGCCAAAAGTCTCAATGCTGATAAATTCGTCTCCGTCCCTACCGATCAATGTTACCTCATCTCCATGTTTCACATCCGGAATATGTGTAACATCCACCATGAACTGGTCCATACAGACTCTGCCAAGGATCGGTGCTTTCTGTCCATGTATCAGAACCCATCCTTTATTAGACAGAGTTCTCGGATATCCATCCGCATAGCCGACCGGAATCGTTGCAACACGAAGATCGTTTTCGGAAGCAAATGTTCCGCCATAACTGATCGCCGTTCCTGCCGGAAGATCCTTCACATAAGCCACATGACTCTTCAGCTCCATCGCCGGCTTCAGTTTCACAATGTCCCTCTCCACTTCATCGGACGGATAAATACCATAGATTGTAATTCCCGCACGGACCAGGTTCAGGTTTGCCTCTGGCATACGAATGATTCCCGCACTGTTCGAGCAATGCTTCAGCGGAATCTGTACTCCCGCCTTTTCCAGAAGGCCAGCAAACGCAAGATAACGTTTCAGCTGTTCTACTGCCGGAGCTTTATCCGTCTCATCTGCCCGTGCGAAGTGTGTAAACATACCTTCAATCTCAACATTTGGAAGTGCGGCGATCTTTTTGATCTCCTCAACGCTTTCCGGCTTATCTGCAAATCCAATACGGCTCATTCCGGTATCCAGTGCAATATGGATATGCACCTGTCTGCCCTGGCGGACAGCCTCATCAGAAAGGATTTTTGCCACATTATACTCACAGACCGTCAGGCGCACATCTTTTCTGATCAGTTCCTGGAAATACTCTTCAAAAACAAGTCCGAGAATCAATACCGGTTTCTCAATCCCGGCATCTTTCAACTGAATCGCTTCCTCTGCTGTCGCGGTCGCAAAGCCCCAGATGTACTCATAGTCTTCTATAAGACGCGAAATCGCTTCTGCACCATGTCCATAAGCATCGGCCTTGATAACAGCTACGATCCTGGTACCATCTGCAATGTTTTTCTTCATTTCCTCAAAGTTATGAGCAATGGCATCCAGTGATACTACTGCTTTAACTCTCTCAAATTTTTTCATAATACCCTCCTCTTCCTGCCTGATCTGCTCAGATATTTCGGTATTCTATTTATTTTTCAAAACTTCTGAAGCTCCTCGTACAATATCTCCGGCCTTCATACCTGCTGTTCCTTTTTCTTTCGCTGCCAGATCTCCTGCCATACCATGAAGCAGTACTCCCAACGCAGCCTGTCTGCCTGTATCCGGCAGTTCCGTCCTTTTATTCAGGAACATTGCCAGCACACCTGCAAGAATTCCGGTCAGAACATCTCCACTTCCCGCGGTCGCCATTCCAGGATTTCCCGCCAGACTGATCCAGGTATTTCCATCCGGTTCTGCCGTCACGGTACATGCATCTTTCAGCACACAAACCGCACCGGTCTCTGCCGCCAGCTCCCTCGCTGCTGCAATACGGTCTTTTTGAAGTTCACTGACCTTTTTTCCTGTCAGCCGTCCCATCTCACCCATATGTGGTGTCATGACCACGCGGCTCGTAAGATACTGTTTCCATTCCGGATGCTGTGCCAGCAGATTCAGCCCATCTGCATCCAGTATGACTGGTTTAGCAGCTCCTGATGCTGCCTCCAGAAACCACTGTACTTTTTCGGCAGCCTGGTACGTAGTTCCAATTCCCGGGCCGATCACCACAATATCGCACCAGTCAAGATCTTTTGCAAAATCATCGCCACAGTCAAGCATTGCTTCCGGCAGCATTGTCTGCAGTGGAATCCGATTCTCTTCTGCCGTAACGATTTTCACCATTCCGATGCCCACTGCAAAAGCTCCCGACGCACTGAGGTAAGCCGCCCCACACATGCCCGGACTTCCGGCAACGACCAGAATCTTTCCAAAAGTTCCTTTGTTTCCATCAACAATTTTATCCGGCAGAAAATGAATATCTGTTTTTTCTGTCTGCCATAAATATGGTTTCACCTTATCACTTGCGTAGATGCCAACATCCGCAACGATCACTTTACCGGCAAATTTCCTGCCAGGATACAGGCAAAGGCCTGCTTTCCGAAATGCAAATGTCACTGTCAGATCTGCATGAAAAGCAATTCCAAGTTCTGCTCCTGTATCGCCATTTACTCCGGACGGAATATCAACAGCCACTTTCCAGGCATTCAACTGATTCAGTGCCATAATCACATCTCTGTAACTGCCCTCGACCGGACGACTCAGCCCAACGCCGAAAATGGCATCTACTATAGTAGTATATTCCTCTGTTTCCAGGTTATTCACAACCGGCACCTGACAGGCAGCTGCAATATCCAGCTGACGCTGCATTTCCACAGTCCTGTGGTCCGGATTCCCCACCAGATACAGACTTGTACGATAACCATGCAGTTTCAGAATACGGGCAACAGCCACGCCATCTCCTCCGTTGTTCCCGCTTCCGCAGACACAGAGAATCCGTTCTTCCTGTTTTTTGTCTGCCAGCGTCCGTTCCAGTTCTTCTGCGACTTTCAGAGCTGCCCGTTCCATCAGGACACAGGACGGAATCCCGATTTCCTCAATCATATTTCCATCAAGAGCTTTCATTTCTTTACAGGTCACAATCTGTTTCATTCTTTTTCCTCACCTGCCATAATTAGCATAAAAGGCCATTACGCAGCCTCCTTGCCATAAGGAGCCGGGTAACAGCCTGTCTGTCCGTCCTGCCATCACTTTATAAGTGCTGCTTATTTCTCATCGTCTATATGTTCCTGACGATACTGACTGAGATTATAGGATAATGTCATAAGACTCTCTGAAAGATGAACATTCTCCACGATCACATCATCTGGAGTATCCAGATCGATATGTGCAAAATTCCAGATAGCTTTGATTCCGTTCTCGATCAGAATCTCCGCCATATCACGTGCCTTATTCTTCGGCAATGTCAGAATTGCGATCTCAATATTGTTTTCTTTCATAAAGAAAGGAAGATCACTGATCATCTGAATCTCAATCCCACGAACCGCAATTCCCTCAAGTACCGGATTTACATCAAAAATACCGACCAGCTTGAATCCTCTCTTCTCAAACTCAACATAATTGGCAAGTGCCTGCCCCAGATTACCAGCTCCTACAATGATCATCGGATGCACGATATCCAGCCCCAGGATCTTACCGATCTCTGTATAAAGATATTTTACATTATAACCGTATCCCTGCTGTCCAAATCCCCCGAAATTATTCAGATCCTGACGTATCTGAGACGCTGTAACACGCATTTTTTTACTAAGATCATTGGAAGAGATTCTCTCTACATTGTCTTCCAGAAGTTCACCAAGGTATCTATAGTAACGTGGCAGTCTCTTAATCACAGCTTTTGAAATCTGTTTTGCTTCCACCGTTGTCCCTCCTTACACTTTCTCGTTAATTATAACGAATTGACATTTTGTTGTCAATCAATGTTGTCAAATATGTACAATTTTCATTGATTTTCCTTTACAAAGGCCATTTTTGCTTTTATAATCATACCGTATATTTACTTCGGAGGAATAACTATGATTTTATCATGTCAGGGTATCTCCAAATCCTTCGGTGAAAAAGTGATTCTGGAAGATGCCTCTTTTCATATAGAAGAACGCGAAAAAGCTGCTCTGATCGGTAATAACGGTGCCGGCAAGACCACACTTCTTCGCATTATAATGGAAGAGATCCATGCAGATGCCGGACAGGTAGTTCTTGCCAAGGACAAACGCATCGGTTACCTCGCCCAGTATCAGGATGTACAGGGACACCTTTCTGTATATGAAGAACTCTTAAGCACCAAACAGTATATCATCGATATGGAAGAACGCCTTCGTGCCATGGAAGTCCAGATGAAAAATGCTTCCGGCGAAGAACTTGACCGCCTGATGAACTCCTACACCCGCCTGACTCATGAATTTGAACTGGAGAATGGCTATGCCTACAAAAGCGAACTTATGGGTGTTCTGAATGGTCTCGGATTTACAGAAGAGGATTTTACCAAACAGGTGGCGACTCTTTCCGGCGGTCAGAAAACACGTGTTGCCCTCGGTAAACTGCTGATTTCCAAACCAGATATCCTTCTGCTCGATGAGCCTACCAACCACCTGGATATGGAAAGCATTGCCTGGCTGGAAACTTATCTTCTCAATTATCCTGGTGCTGTTTTCATTGTATCTCATGACCGCTATTTTCTGGACAAAGTTGTCACAAAAGTCATCGAGATCGATGCCGGACAGGTTCGTATGTATGCCGGTAATTACTCCGCTTATGCAGAGAAAAAAGCGCAGCTTCGTGATGCCCAGTACAAGGCATATCTCAACCAGCAGCGCGAGATCAAACATCAGGAAGCCGTTATCGTCAAGCTGAAATCTTTCAACAGAGAAAAATCCATCAAACGTGCAGAGAGCCGTGAAAAGATGCTGAATAAGATTCAGCGGATTGACAAACCGATCGAAGTCCAGAGCCAGATGCGTCTTTCTCTTGAGCCACGCGTGGTCAGTGGAAACGATGTTCTTACCGTAGAAGATCTCGCCAAAAGTTTCCCTCAGCAGAAACTTTTTTCCAATATTTCTTTCCAGATCAAACGAGGCGAGCGCGTAGCACTGATTGGAAACAACGGAACCGGCAAAACTACAATGCTCAAGATTCTCAACGGACTTCTGGATGCAGACGCCGGAAGCTTCTCTCTGGGTGCCAAAGTGCAGATTGGTTACTATGACCAGGAGCATCATGTACTTCATGCAGAAAAAACAATTTTTGAGGAAATTTCAGACACATATCCGACGCTGACCGAGACACAGATCCGTAATATGCTGGCAGCATTTCTCTTTACCGGAGACGATGTATTCAAAGTGATCTCCTCTCTTTCCGGTGGTGAACGAGGCCGTGTTTCTCTTGCCAAACTGATGCTCTCAGAAGCAAACTTCCTGATCCTTGATGAGCCTACCAACCATCTGGATATCGCATCCAAGGAAATTCTGGAAGAAGCACTGAACAGCTATACCGGAACCGTGTTATATGTTTCTCATGACCGTTATTTCATCAACCAGACTGCAACCCGCATTCTGGATCTGACAAATCAATCAGTTGTCAACTATATCGGTGATTACGACTACTATCTGGAGAAAAAAGAAGAACTGACTGAGAAATATGCTCCGACTGCACAGGAAGCCACCGAAGAAGCTAAAGAAGAAACTCCTTCTGAGGGAAAACTCACCTGGCAGCAGCAAAAAGAAGAACAGGCCCGTAAACGAAAACAGGAAAACGAACTTAAAAAAGTCGAAAAACGTATTGAAGAGCTTGAAACACGTGATAAAGAAATCGATGATACACTCGTCCTTCCGGATGTCTGTACGAATGTCGGACGCTGCGCGGAACTAAGCCGCGAAAAAGATAAGATTCAGGCAGAACTTGAAGAATTATATGAAAAATGGGAGGAACTTGCGTAACTGCAATTTTCTCTCCCACATTACAAGAGCCACTGTATCGCAGTTGATACAATGGCTCTTTTGTGCGTATATTAAATCATTTTTTCCAGAGATTCTCTGATTGCAAGGATGAAATCACGGCTGTTCAGTACAGTCGGATTCTCAATTGTTGTGATCAGTGCAAGGTCTTTGGTCATCTTGCCACTTTCAATCGTAGAAAGAGTCGCTTTTTCCAGTTTATCTGCAAACTCTTCCAGTTTCTGATTGCCATCCAGTTCTCCACGTTTACGAAGAGCTCCTGTCCATGCAAAAATCGTTGCCACAGAGTTGGTAGAAGTTTCTTTTCCTTCCAGATGACAATAATAATGTCTCTGTACTGTTCCATGAGCTGCTTCATATTCGTAATAGCCCTGTGGAGAAACAAGTACAGAGGTCATCATTGCAAGAGAACCAAACGCGGAAGAAACCATATCGCTCATAACATCTCCGTCATAGTTCTTGCATGCCCAGATAAATCCGCCTTCTGCCTTCATAACACGCGCTACGATATCATCGATCAGACTGTAGAAATAAGTAAGTCCTGCTTCTTCGAATCTGTCCTTAAATTCTGTGTCAAATACCGTCTGGAATACTTCTTTGAATTTCGCATCGTATGTCTTGGAGATTGTATCTTTCGCACCAAACCATACATCCTGCTTCGTATCCAGTGCATAGTTGAAACAGCTTCTTGCAAAGCTTTCAATGGATGCAGTCATGTTGTGCATGCCCATCGCAACTCCCGGTGCTTTGAACTCCTGTACAAGGGAGCGTTTCTCTTCACCGTCTTCTGAAGTATAAACCAGCTCAACCTTACCTGGTTTGTCAATGTACATCTCTGTATTCTTGTAAATATCTCCATATGCATGACGCGCAAGTGTGATCGGTTTCTTCCAGTTGCGTACACATGGCTCAATTCCCTTTACAACGATCGGTGCACGGAATACTGTTCCATCAAGGATTGCACGGATCGTACCATTCGGGCTCTTGTACATCTTCTTGAGATCATATTCGTCCATACGTGCATGATTTGGAGTGATCGTCGCACATTTTACTGCAACACCATATTTCTTAGTTGCTTCGGCGGCATCAATCGTAACCTGATCATCTGTTTCATTACGATAAGTCAGTCCAAGATCATAATACTCTGTGTTCAGATCAATAAACGGAAGAAGAAGTTCATCTTTGATCATTTTCCAGAGGATTCTGGTCATCTCATCTCCGTCCATCTCTACCAACGGTGTCGTCATTTGAATTTTTTCCATAATACGTCTCCCTTGCTTGATATCTGATTTTTTGCAACTGTTTATCTCCGAACAATTGCCAATTTCCTACTATTCTATCCGAAAAAAGGAGTTCCGTCAATACTTTCAGTCTTTACTATGGTAAAATCATGCATTTTTATTTATACAATCATGTGCATTTCCTATAATGCCAAAAACTTTTTGCAATTGAACTTTCCCCAGCCTTGCTGGTTTCTCGGCAGTCCCATATCATCGCAGCTGTCTCGCAGCATCATTTTAATCTCTACATTAGATAGCAGTGGGTCTTTTTCCAGTGCCAGTGCAATTGCACCGGATACCAGCGGAGTTGACATGGACGTTCCGCTTTTCATGCTGTACAGGTTTCCAGCTCCTGGCGTACATGCCATAATCTGCCGCCCCGGTGCTACCAGATCCGGTTTACACACGCATTCAAATGTTGGTCCGCGCCCGGATACTGCCCGCTTTCCCGAGAGCATATCACTGGATCCCACCGTAATGATCTTTTTGCTGCATCCAGGTGCCGTCACGCTCCCCGGCTTTGGTCCCTGATTTCCTGCCGCTGCAACCACAACCAGCCCTTCATCCCATAATCTCTCCACCCCCTGCACCAGTACATCCTGATTGTTTCGTGTGCGATAAGTCGTTCCCACAGAAATATTAACAATTCGAATCCTGTATCGTTCCCTGTTCTGTAAAATCCAACGAAAAGCCTGCAGAACATCTTCTTTATTTCCATTTCCAAACCGATCAAGTACTTTCAGCGCTGCTATCCTGCTGCCTGGTGCCATCCCTTTATATTTTCCCATGGAGGCTCTGCCACTTCCGGCCAGAATTCCGGCTACACAGGTTCCATGTCCATTGTCATCATATGGGAATTTTTTATGCGCAATAAAATCCGCAAAAGCACAGATTCTGCTGTCAAAATCTATATGCGGATAGATTCCCGTGTCAAGAATTGCCACTCCGATTCCCTTCCCTGTATAAAATGACTCATTCATGCATATACTCCAGATAGAGGTTTCTATATTAATATATTCCAGTTTCAGTGAAAGGGGGTGCGGAATTTGATCATTGTAGCACTTATTGTGTTTTTCTGCCTGCAGGCATTTGTGCTCTTCTGCTGCCTCGCCGCCGGAAATGACCCCGGATCACAGGAAATATCCGACCAGGAACAGATGGAATATATCCAGATGTGGATGAAAGATAAAAAGCGGAAAGCATGAAAAAAAGAGAAAGCCTCTCGACTTTCTCTTATCATAAATAATCATTCACCAACAGCTATTCCGTTTTATCCTCTGCCGGGGTCTGCTCACTGCCTTCTTCTGAACCGTCTTCTCCGGTATTGTCTTCTGTATTTCTGACTACCGCATCCTCAGGTGCATCGGTTGGCTTTGTAATTGTAATGTTTCCAAGATCTTCTACTGTCTCCTGCTGTGAAAGAGTTGCCTTATAATCATCACGCTCAGCTTTTTTGGATCTGTTTACCTTCACCATCATTGCCAGGCAGACGATCAAAACGACAACCAGAATATAATATCCTGCAGAAGACAAAAAGCTCTTTCTATATCTGTGTTTATGCTTTGACATATGATTTTTCCTTTACATTATTCTGCTGCTTCAGCACTTTTGTCAAGAATTGTCATTGCTCCAAGGAATGGAAGTTTCACTTTCATCTCACCTGTTTTTGGATCAAAATCATCTTCGTCAAAAGTAATAAATGCAACTTTACCTGTTTCCGGGCTGATCATTACAACCACAAGGTCTTCTGCCTTTTTTTCTTTGGCTGCCTCGAATGCAATTTTTACTACAATATCCTCATCCAGAGTATACTTAACCTCATCTCCGCGAACTAATGCAAGATCAACAAACTGTGTAATAAGCTTGTACTCTGTCAGGTCGATTTCATCTTCTGATTCTGTCTTTACCTTCTGAAGATCTTCAACCTTTAATTCCTTCAGTGCATCTTCAATCTGTTCAATAGTAGGTTTGTTCTTTTCATCATTCACTGTTCTCAGAATGCTCTTTAATGCTTCGATCTTTGTGTAAGCATCCAGGGCTTTTTCATCTGTTCCATCAATTGCCTGCACTCTAAGTCTCCATTCATCGTAAAGAGTGGATGTAATAATCTCCGGATCCTCCGGGATAATCTGTCCGATACTCGGTGCTGCAAATACAGTTGCGGACATACTTACTACCATCGCTGCAATTACACCTAACATTACTTTTTTCTTCATATTAGTTATGCCTCCTTAATTCATTTGCATCAGTGTATCTATAACAAAACATGAGTCCATGCCCGTCATGCCTTTTCATAAAACAATTCCAGAATCAGCTCCTGCAATGCTATTTCATCCGGATAGAATTCATCATGATCTTCTCCCAGCTGATCCTGACCTTCCAAATCTATAAAACTATCATCCGTCAATTCTGTTTTTCTGACAAAATCGATCAGATTGATATACTGATTTTTCGTGATACTGGTCTGCAGATAATCCTTCATTGAATCCAGAGAATCCCACAGTTCTTCCAGGTGGCTCTGATCGAGAGCTTTTACCTTATCCGCATAGGCAACCGCAAACGCTCTCTGGCGTTCCATACGCCCTTCATTGCTGAAATCGATCGAGGTATCTCTGTACTGCAGAAATGGCCTGATCGTTGTAGCATCCAACGTTACCTCAGCCCCCTCATAAAATTCCGGATACTCTTCTTCCAGATCATTATTAGGAACTGTGACGGTAACACCACCTACCAGATCATTGATATAAGGCATCGAATCCTGATTTGTCACAACATAACGCTTAACCGGCACTCCGCCAAATAACATGGAAACTGCCTCGCAGAGATTCTCACAGCTGACTTTGCCTCCATCTCCATATGAGTACGCATATCCGATATGGGTCTGATAAAGACCCATATTCGTGCCATCCAGTGAATACTGACGAATCTTTGTCATCGTATCACGGTTAATGGATACAACTGATATTTTGCTTTTCTTTTCATCCAGGACCACAAGCTGAATACTGTCTGCCCTGGCTTTATTGCCATACTGGGCTTTTGCCTCCATCTTACCGGTAGAATCCACTCCGGCATACAGAATACTTGTAATCAGATTATTATAGCGATATTTCTCACCTTTATAAGTGATATCCCTGTATCCGCTTCCTGTATTATTCGAAGTTCCTCTGATATCCATCGCCTTCTGATTCTGGAGCTGCCTGTATATACCTGCAAAACCAACCAACAAAACCACAACACATACAATCACGCTGCCAATAATCCGTCTTCTTCGAAGCTTTCGTTCTTGACGGCGATGACGATGATGACTGTGATGATGGTGATGACTACTTCTTTGATTTTCCATTCTTCTTTTTCCTGTTTACAGAATTCTTACCCTTCTGGTCACTTTTATCTTCCTCGCCATAGCCGTATCCATAACCATAGCCATATCCATATCCGTAACCATATCCATAACGTCTTTCAGTAAGCTTCACTTTATTTACAACAGCGCCCAGAATATTGATCCCCGCATACTCCATCTGACGTCTGGCCTTCTCAGCCTGTGCCCGTTCAGTAAGACCACTTTCTACTACAAGAACAGCACCATCACACTGTTTAGCAATTAAAAGACCATCAATAACCAGATTCAACGGCGGTGTATCTACAATTACATAATCATAAACGCTCTTTACAAACTGCATCATTTCCTGAAACAATGGTCCGGAAACAAGTGCACTCGGATTCGGAGCCTTTGCACCAGTAAAAATCATATCCAGCCACGGGTCATCCGTGTGATAAATAATTTTCTCCTTAGCAGCTTCTCCACAAAGATACTCACTGAGTCCTTCTTTATCTCCCAGAATATTATATCGAACCTGTGTCGTAGAGTTTCGAATATCACCATCCAGATAAAGAACTCTCTTTTCAAGACTCGCCATGCTCTTAGCAAGACGAAATGCAATAGACGACTTACCCTCATTCGCCACAGAACTGGTGACTGCAACCGCCTTGATATTATTTCCACTCAGCTGCACATTACCTCGCAGAACATTGATTGCTTCATTTACTCCAAATGGCAGTTTACTGATCTCAGGTTTAATTACCTCCCGCTGTTGTCCCATCGGACGATTTTCTCGGAGCAGGTCATCAAACAGTTCACTCATTCTATCATCTCTGTCCATAACTTACTTCTTCATCTCCTCATAATATGGTACAACTGCAAGAACCGGCATACGCAGATTCTTACGAACATCCTCATCTGTCTTCAGAGTCGTATCTGTCAGGAACTTCACAAGAATCAGACCACACGCGAGCACGATACCTCCAAGTGCACCCATCATAACATCCTTACTCAGTCCACGTGTCACCTCTTCAACAGCTTCTGCTTCAGAATAATCAATTACTGTCGGTTCACTGCTTCCGATTACCTGGTAGATTCGATCAATCCCAATATTCATCAGTGAATTCGCAATATCTCTGCATAACTCAATATCACCACATGTCACGCTGATCTGAATAATATGCGAATCCTCTGGATTACTGACATTCACCAGTTTAGATAACTGTTTATAATCCAGATCCAGGTCAAGATCCTTAATTACCTGCTTTAACACATTACGGCTCTTAATAATCTTCGCATAGTCTTCTGTCAGTTCCGAACTGATTTGTAAATCTGATACAGAAATCACGGATTCATTACTGGTGATAAAAATCGATGCATCTGCCTGATAAGCCGGCTGCATCAGAAACGTATGATAAAGTCCCATCAAAACAGCCCCAATGAGCATCGCCAAAAAAATCACCTTCCACTTATCGACCATTACCCAAAACAGTTCCTGCAGATTGATCACATCATCCTGCGGCTGTACTGCCGGTCGAGTCATGGATACCACTGTTTTCTGAACAGGCGCAGAACCTCCGGACTGAAAGTTCTTCTCTCTTCTTTCCATATTTACTCCTCTCGTAAAAATCTCGAATAAATTTTCTTCCCTATTCGACAAATTCTGTTATATTATAGCATATTTATTTTTGTGTGTCATCGGATATCATGTATTTTTTCGAGAAATTCTAATCTGTGCCACTCTGTTTATCTTATCCAACAAATATATGTAGGTTTCTGATCCACCGTTTGGATATAGAAATTTCCTTTACTACGCATTTCTGGTTTCCGTTCCTGCCTGCTATGCTTTAAGCAAGCATAATCTTTCACAAAATCATACGATTTCACATTATGCATACGAAGATCTGCTTTACAAAATTCACTAGGTTTCTTTCCTGAACGCTTAAATCGCTCATAAGCTCCTTCGCTATGAATAATCAGCATCTCTATCTCTGGAGCAGTAATAACATTGATCACATGGGTATGGCAATCTACTCCGGTCACAAAATTGCACCGAAGAAGAAAAAAGCTGAAAAGCCTGAAAAATAAGAACACACGCCCTCGCCGTAACAAGCGAGGGCTTTTTTTGAACTCCAGGAGTTCGCTTTATTTCCGTCACAAACTATACACTTCCATCATGAGCCGAATTCCGACTTTCAGGCCTTCCTCAAAAGCGGTCTTTTCCCATGCACAGCACACCGTTCCCTGCCGGTCCATAATCTTTTCCCAGAGTGGGATCTTATCGCCGACATAGTCATCTACGAACCTATCCATTCCTTCCAAGCCACGCAGCCACTCTTCCAGTTCCTTTTCCTTGGCCTTTGCTGCTTTCCCGGCAACTGTGTTTTTCTCTACTGGGTTGTTCTCCGTGTAATGCTCGTAGATCAGATCCAGCAGATTCTCCACTGGCGGGTAATACTCCGGCTCTGTTTTCTTCAAATACTCCTCCAGCATTTCCTTCAATTTTTCTATAATGCTACCATCCTTCCCAACTGAGATTCACATCCTCAGTTACGGCACATCTTACCGTAGACTTTTGCACATAGCAACCTATTTTTAGCGGTCTTTAGGATGCCCCATCTTCTCCTTCACTTCATCCGGCACATCGATCAATCCGAACCGATAGAACATTCCGTAGATGTAAGTCACTCCCCGGATATCGCCCAGAGCTTTCGAGCGGTCTACCACTTCTCCTTTAATATTCTTCAGCGCCAGCAGCACTGAACTCCACGCTAGACTTTTACTCTTCTCCCGGCGGTCGATCCACAGCTCTTTTGTGTACTCACCGTTCATGCCCTTTTTAATTTCGTAAGAGAATGGCAATCCAGAGTAGGTTTTAAATCCTACCCCGGCATAGGACACAACCATGCCCCAGAAGTTTTCTTCTGTCGGATCAACCCTCCACCGCTTCATTGCTCTGTATCTCCGCTGCCGCTCTGCTCCGACACTGATCTTCCCTTTTTCTGCTGTGCTTGGGAAGTACACACCTTTCCGATATGGCAGGTACGAGGTGACGGAGGCTTTGGAAAGTTTCAGAGTGTTTGCAGTTGAGAGTATGGAGGTTTTGTAGTCTTGTGTTTCACGGTATTCTTGAAAGGTAGCTTGCACCTTCTCCACCACTTCAGATTCATACACATCGGCCGTGATGAGCAGCTTTCTTACTTTGATTGGATTTAATCCCAGTTCTTCGCCGATGGCCTGCAAGGACATCTCAGAATCATAAAGTGCCACAGCACTTTCCATCTGCTCTTTCAGATTTTTCCCGGCATCGTACTCTGGCTTCAACTTCTTCCGGCCACCGCCTGGTTTTCTTGTTTTCTTCATTTTACTCGTGCAGCTCCAACGGCAGTCCGTCCGGGTCATGGAAGAAAGTCATCTTCTTGCCGGTGTAATCATCCACACGAATTGGCTCACATTCAATTCCTACCTCTGTCAACTCATTCACTGTCTGCTCCACGCTCTCCACACAAAATGCAAGATGACGCAGCCCACAGGCCTCCGGGCGGTTCACACGCTTCGGCGGGTTTTCTTCTGCAAAAATCTCCAGCTCTGTGTGTTCGTTAACACGCAGATCCAGCTTCCAGTCTTTACGCTCTGGGCGATAATTTTCTCTGATAACAGAGAAGCCCAGCTTGTTCACATAGAAATCCTTAGCTGCTTCATAGTCAGATACGATGATTGCAATATGATGTATTTTTGATAAATTCATTTTATGTCACACTCCATTTCTTTTATTTCCGTTATAAACTATATAGCGACCTTCAAAAAAAACCGTGTAAACTTCTGGAGTTCAGTTTGTTCACACGGCTGATCTTATTTCAGTTTTTCGAGGATCTCGTCCGCACTCATGCCGCTGGCTAATAATTTCTTAACCACACTCTCGGCTTCAGCCTTCTTAGCTTCTTCAGCGGCCTTAGCATCTGCCTTTGCCTTCTTCGATTCCAGGGATGCCACTTCTTTTTCGGCCTTCTTCAGAGCAGTCTTCTTCTCTTTCAGATCAGCCTTCAAAGTGTCAATGTTTGCGGTGATGGATGAAATCTCAGCAGTCAGGGAAGTGATAGATTCCTGCTTCTCCGTGATCTGAGATGCGTAGTCGGTATGGGTAGTTTTGGGACGGTTTTTGCTGCCTTTTGTTCTGGGCATAGGTGATAACCTCTTTCCTTTTTAGTGGTTTAAGTATAGCACTGTGTTTGGGTGAGGGCAATATTACTTCTTACCTGAAATCTTTTTCTTCTCGCTCTGCGACACCATCTTTTTCACAGTGTTGGCCTGTGTGTATTGTAGCATTGCTTTCATTCCTTCATCAACGCCACCTCCACCAGTTGCTTTTGAGCCACCACCTATGTTTGACATTTGAGCCATCCTTTTTGCTCCACCATGTAATTTATCCATCGGAGTTCCGGTACTTGCTGTGGGTTTGTTTAGTCCATCTACTATTTGCTTTCCTCTTTGGCTAAGAATATTGTCTGCTGCCCTTTCCAAAGAAGTATTACTTTTTAGAACTACTTGTGTATTTTTCTGTTTTCTTTGAAACAGTGACAAAATTCCCATAATACACACCCCCTATTCTTTTGGGTAGTATGATTCATTTTCAACTGTCTTTTCTCACATCTTCGCCAATTGTAAGATCGTTGCCTGCTGCTCACCACGGAGAGGTGTGTGATTTATCAAAAAGTTTTTTGATTTGTCCGAGCAGCGTAGGGAACTACCACTCCCCCTTGTTTATAACTTCTTCAGAAATGTTTATTTTTTCTTTATGGGGTCTGACCCCGAGAGTTCCAGAAAAAGTTTCATACTCACTTGAAGCACTCAGCTCATATGTAACATTGTGAATGAAACAGATAATCCGGCAGGAAATCTGCCGGATTGCACAAAATGCCAATGACACAAAACATAGCAGATCTATGACATGGGAGCAAATCTGACTAGTGACAAACTAAGAAATCAGCAACAGGAACATTTTGGGATAATCTTACCAATTTACCTTTGTGAAAAATAGCAAA
>OICB01000068.1_pt1 | contig 64806 bp, 69 predicted proteins | sample 1581121 | NCBI WGS metagenome assembly OICB01 (sample SAMEA3882544, study PRJEB24775) | human gut metagenome | biome: human-associated habitat; feature: intestine environment; material: feces | place: Netherlands | collected 2009/2010 | reverse complement strand
ACAAAAAGGAGCTGCTGCTCCATAGATGATTACTCATCTATTTTGCAACAGCCCCTTTATATGTTTGCAAAATAAGATTATAATTCGATAAATCCTGTAATGTCACCGTTGATCACATAATGTGCACCATTATCTTCTGGTTTGATATATATTTTCAGATCAACAAGTTCGGATTCTTTTTTGCCCATTTCTTCCGTCCAGACTTTTTTGATGTTTTCTATGATGTCTCTTTCATAGACTTCTTTTCCAAGCCACTGTACATATACTTCTGTATTTAAAGAAACAGTTTTTCTGGAAGATGTTTTTCTGACAGCGGTCTTTTTAACTGTTGCAGCTTTTTCTGTTACTTTTTTTGTTACTGTTTTTTTTGCAGGAGCCTCTTTTTCGGTAGCCGGTTTTGCAGTAGATGTCTTGAGTTCTGCTTTTTTTGTAGTTGTTCTTGTAGCCATAATAGCCTCCTCACAAGGTAGATATAATTGATACGGTACTAGGATACTACGTTTTTTCACAATTTGCAATGGCTTTTCTGGGTATGCTCATGGAGCCAGAATCAAAGTCCCAGACCATCGGAGGCGTTTTCCTGGCGCTTCAAAAGATAATGTTTAAGTGCCCGATGCTGTTCGAGTGAAAGATCAGGATCAAGAGACAAAATCTCAGCAGCAGCTTCACTTGCCGATTTCAGGATTGCAGAATCGTTGTAGATATCTCCGATTCTGAATTCCATATCGCCGCTCTGACGAATGCCAAAGAGATCACCAGGTCCACGCAGCTTCAGATCTTCTCCTGCGATATAGAAACCGTCATTTGATTTATTTAGAATATCCAGTCGTTTTGAGGTGGTTTCTTCATCAGAACCCTGTATAAAAATACAGTAGGACTGATATTCTCCTCTTCCAACACGACCACGCAGCTGATGAAGCTGAGCCAGACCAAAACGTTCGGCATTTTCAACCATCATGACAGTTGCGTTCGGAACGTTGACACCAACTTCAACTACCGTAGTGGACACAAGAACTTGAATTTCATTTGCGGCAAACTTTTCCATGATCTCATTTTTTTCTTTTGGTTTCATTTTTCCATGAAGGAAAGATACATTGATATCCGAAGGAAAGATTCCTTTTAATTTTCTGGTGTAATCCAGTACATTTTCAGCATCCAGTCCTTCGCTCTCTTCTACCATTGGGCAAATGATATATGCCTGTCTGCCTTCCCGTACCTGACGTTGGATAAAGGCATATGCTTTGGGACGATAGGAAGTATTGACTACACAGTTTTTGATAGGAAGTCTTTTGGCTGGTAATTCATCGATGATGGAAATATCCAAGTCGCCGTATAGGATGATCGCCAATGTACGTGGAATTGGTGTGGCACTCATAACAAGAATGTTTGGTGGATTTCCGCGGGTTGTGAGAGCTTCTCTTTGTTTGACACCGAAACGATGCTGTTCATCGGTTACAACCAAAGCAAGATCATGATATTCAACTTTTTCCTGAATCAGTGCATGGGTACCAATAATGATCTGAGCCTCTCCTGAAGCAATCTGTTGGTAAATTTCTCTTTTTTCTCTGGCAGTATTGGAACCTGTCAACAATACAACATGGAAATTCAGTCCTTGTTCCTCCTGTAATCTGAGAAAGCCATCGTAATGTTGTCTGGCAAGGACTTCTGTCGGTGCCATGAGTGCTGCCTGATAACCATTTTCACAGGCCAGTATCATGGCAAGAAAAGCGATGATTGTTTTGCCACTTCCTACATCTCCCTGAACCAGGCGGGACATTAAAGCCTGTCCGGACATATCACGTTCGATTTCATGCCAGGTGTTTAGCTGAGCACCTGTCAGAGAATATGGAAGATTTTCTATGATCTGTTCGGTAGTCCATGTTTTATTGATTGGAAAATAATTAGGTGTTTCCTCACTTTTCTCTTTCAACATTTGGACAGAAAGAATGAACAGCAGAAATTCATCAAAAACAAGACGTTTTCGTGATAAAAGAAGCTCCTCCATATTTCCTGGAAAATGGATGGTGCGCAAAGCATAGTTGATGTCTGCAAGCTGATAACGTTCCCGTATTTCTTCAGGTAGAAATTCACTGTACATTGGAAGATTTTTCAGGAGCTGGTGAATCATTTTAGTAACAGTTTTGTTAGACAGACCACCGGTCAGCCCGTACACAGGTTGTAAACTGTGCAGTATTTCTCCATAAGCGGCAGGAGTAAAAACCTCCGGGTGTTCCATTTCAAGGTGGGACTGCTTTCGTACGATTCGTCCACGGAAGACAAACTGACTGCCTCGCTTCAACACAGTTCGAAGATATGGCATATTGAACCATATGACTGAAAGTTTGCCAGAGGAATCATTTATGGATGCAGTAATGATCTGCCTGCCTTTTGCAGAAGTAACGTAAACGCCGGAACATACCGCAGCGGAGACGGCTTTTACCGTCCCCTCTTCCAAATCTGCGATATCTACCGGCGCTTCAAATGCGTCATAATTTCTTGGATAATAGTGAAGGAGATCGTCTGTATCATAGATGCCAAGTTTAAAAAAAAGTTTTTCTGTTTTATCTCCAACACCCTTTAATGTTCGTAAACTGTTACCCATTGGTTTATTCTACAGATATAATATAGTAGTAAATCGGCTGACCACCGTTATTTACTTCTACTTCACAGTCTGGATATTTTTCTTCCAATACTGTAGCAAGAGCTTCTGCTTTTTCTTCAGAAGTATCACAACCATAATAAATACTGATTACTTCTGCATCATCAGTCATCATGGCATTTACGGTTGCAACAGCAACATTTTCTTTGCCGCTGCCTACTGCAAGAATACCCTTGTCACCAATACCCATAATGTCACCTTCGTGTATTTCCTTATCTTCTATGCGGGTATCACGCACTGCATAGGTGATCTGACCAGTGTGTACGCGGGAAATGGCATCCATCATTTCAGCTGTGTTTTCTTCAGCTGTTTTTTCTGGGACAAAGCTGATCAGCGCGGTCACACCCTGTGGAATTGTCTTGGTAGGGATGACGATGATCTCTTTATCTTCGGTAAGATCGCGAGCCTGATTAGCAGCGAGAATGATATTTTTATTATTCGGAAGGATATAGATCGTTTTTGCATTGACTTTGTCAATTGCATTTAACATATCCTCTGTACTTGGGTTCATTGTCTGACCGCCTTCAATCAGGTAATCAACTCCAAGTTCTCTGAAAATATCTGTAAGACCGGCGCCGGCAGATACAGCAATGAAACCGGTTTCTTTTGGAGGAGTCTGCTGTTTTTCTTCCTCTGCCTGCTGTTTGGCAAGTTTCTCTGCATCTTTAATCAGTTTTTCCTGATGCTCTTCACGCATGTTATCAATTTTCATACGAGAAAGAGAACCATATGTTAAAGCACGTTCGATTGCCTGTCCCGGATGGTTTGTGTGTACATGGACTTTGACAATTTCATCATCTGCAACAAGAACGATAGAATCACCGATAGAAGTAAGAAATTCCTTGAAAGAATGCTCTTCTTCAATTGGCATTGGCTTATTCAGAAGAATGATGAATTCTGTACAATATCCGAATTTGATATCTGCTTCTGCCTGTGGAGAAATCTTAGTTACTGCAGCACCTGCAGGTTTCTCGAATTCAGAGTAATCAACCTCTTTGCCGAGAAAGCCGTCAATTGCACCACGCAGTACTTCAAGGAGTCCCTGTCCACCTGAATCAACGACACCAGCTTCTTTTAATACCGGAAGCATTTCCGGTGTGCGGGAAAGAGTATATTCTGCATGTTCAAATATTTCTTTGAAAAAAGGTTCCAGTTCTTCTGCTTCCGGAGCAATTTCTGCAGCTTTGAGAGCGGCTTCTTTTGCTACAGTAAGGATGGTTCCTTCTTTTGGTTTCATAACAGCTTTGTATGCTGTTTCTACTGCACGTTCCATGGCAGCAGCGATTGTAATGGCATCCAGTTCGTTGGATTTTCTGACTCCCCTGGTGAATCCGCGAAGTAACTGGGAAAGAATTACACCAGAGTTTCCACGGGCACCACGAAGAGAACCGGAAGAAATGGCTTTTGCCAGCGTTTCCATATCCGGCTCTGTCAGCGCACTTACTTCTGCAGCTGCAGACATGATCGTCATAGTCATATTTGTACCTGTATCTCCATCTGGAACAGGAAATACATTTAATTCATTGATCCATTCTTTTTTTGCTTCCAGGTTCTTGGCGCCGGCCAGAAACATTCTGGAAAGTACTTTGGCATCTATGGTCTTTATGTTCACCACAAGTTCCTCCTCTGATTATTAATCGATGGCGCGTACGCCTTCCACATAGATGTTGATCTTTTCGATTTCCATACCGGTGAAATCTTCAACTTTATATTTTACATTGCTGACAAGGTTATCTGCAATTGTACTGATGTTAACTCCATAGGCAACAATTACATGAAAATTCAGGCGGATCCTGTTGTCTTCAGTGATTGTTACGCTGATGCCGTGTTTCAGGCTGTCTTTGCGAAGAAGTTTTACCAGTCCGTCCTTCATACTGACAGCTGCCATTCCAACAATACCGAAACATTCTACAGCAACACTTCCTGCATAGGTAGCAATTACGTCTGTATCAATGACGATTTGTCCTAATCCGGAATCTATACGTCCATTCATATAGGTACCTCCAATTTTTTAGTATGCATGTATTATAACCTTTTTTTTACGAAAAAGGAATATTATTTTTAGAATTTCTGTTTTTTTACTTGCAAAAGGCAAATTCATCTGTTAAAATAAGACCTGTTGAAAAAAAGCGTCAAGGAGGTGCTATCATGGCTAAATGCGCAGTTTGTGAAAAAGGTGCTTATTTCGGAAATAATGTAAGTCATTCACATAGAAGATCTAATAAAATGTGGAAATCTAACGTGAAATCCGTTAGAGTTAAAACCGCTGCTGGCGGTGCACAGAAGATGTATGTATGTACTTCTTGTCTGAGATCCGGAAAAGTAGAAAGAGCATAATCATTTCATTAAAATGAACGAATAAGAAGAGGCACGGGATGTATCCCGTGCCTTTGTTCGTGTTATAATCACTTCTGCTGCTTGTTGTCAATAATATCATCTGCAGAACATGTGATATCCACATAGCAGGCAAAGGCCGGCTGAGATAATAATGATCACATTTTCTGTAACGAGCATGCCGATCACCATTCCGATGCCAATGCAGAACAACATTAATCCCAAAAGTCTTCCCACATCCGACCTCCGTCTTTTGAGGTTATATTATTATATGCAAAAAAGACTTTCGGGAGAATCACGAAAGTCTTTTTGTGAGTGTTCTTTTTCTATTTTTATTCATCGTTTCCATCATCTGAAGAAGTGTTTTTCCCAAAACCGGATGAAAAACGATCTACAAAATCCGGAACCATATCAAGAACCTTTGTAAGTCCATCCTGATTTTTGATATTTACCAGTTTGGTAATTCCGTTCTGAATAACAAGGACAGCGCTAGGGGTGAGTTTTCCGGTCATACCGCCACCGCCGTTACTTTTTTTGTCACCTTCAAATGCACCAGCACCAACACCAAAGGATACATCTACTAGAGGAAGAATGATTGTATCTCCTACATGGATTGCTTCTCCTACAACTGTTTTGGCGGAAATGAAGGCATCCAGCCCTTTGAAAAGAGAGTTTACAGTATCTTTGAAATTGTTTTCGCCTGACATAATCAGTCCTCCTTATTTATGCTTCCATCGTCTGATGATGTACTTGATATTTTTGTTAAAATATAATTCCAGAGCAGTTTTTAATAAAACGACTCCGTATATTCTGCCTTTTATCTGAATATTTCCCAGTATAACATTCCGGTCTTCAAATAAAGGTGTTACAGCAATGCAATTTTTGTGAAGAGGTATCGTCATTCCCAGAATTGCAAGTACGGCTCCTGTAACAGATGGATCTGAGCTTCCAAAAGTAAGTGTGCCCTGTATTCTGGTTGGAAATACATGCCGAAGCAACCGGAAAAACCTGTCCTTTATGAGAGAAAACGCAGCTTTTGTTCTGGGATGTTCCAGAAATTTCTGATATGATTCTATTTTAGCACAGATATTCTGGATTGTTAAAGTAAAATTTTCTACAGAGGAAGGAATACGGCAAATTTTCTGCCATAATCTGCTAAGTCTGTTCCAAAGATTCCGAAAAAATATGCCGAGTCTATAAAAGAGATGTCCAATCTTTGTTCGTGCATATTCAAGATCTGTATCTCTTTCAGAAGCTACGGTTTCTTCAGTGAGATCGGAAGCCTCATTTGTGGAACGACAGGAATCTGCTGTTGAGACATCTTTGAAATCTGTTGAATTTGTACTTTTTTCTGTATTAGCTGGCAAAGAATCTGCATGACCGTTCTGAGGTTTTTTTTCGGCAGGATGGCTTCTGTTTCGAAATTTCTGGATCAGTTTCATGATTGGGATTCCGAATAAACGAAAATCAAAAGCTGATGTACCGTTTTGGTATTGCAGCTGGAAAGAAACAACGCCAAAAAGCCAGCTGACACGTGACCGTGCAGAAATATCCCGGAAAGAATCTGTTTCCTTAGTGCCGGAAGCCCTGTAACGGACCGGACAGAACAGAATGAGTAGCACTGCCACTAGTATGAGACCTAAAAGGATTCCCAGAAGGATCAATATAAACTTGAGTAATATCCATAGAATATGTAGCATGCGTTCACCTGTTCTTCCAATATTCTTTTATATTAAGTTCTCCGGTTTCTTCATAGATAGTCTGAACCATATCTGTAATAAGTTCCAGAGCCTCTTCTTTGCCTTTGGCAATACCTACGATCTCAGGACAGATACGTGCTGCTGTTTCCTGAACAAGTGTTAGAGCCGGCAGAATTTCCAGTTGGTTATGAGGATTTTCTGATAATGTGATCAGATAGATGCCAGGTACAGGTTTCCCCTGAATGAGTTTCAACCGAATTTTGCTGATATTTTTTATACTCGCTCCTCTATAGTAATTCTTGTGCCACTTCAGCATCTGTTTCACTGCTCCTTTAGGGGAATATCTTTATATTATATTTCCCTTTTTTTTAGAATTTAAACAGGACTGCGTAGGATACGCAGCCCTGTTATGGATACATTTTCTGCAGAGCTTATACTCTGTGCTGTTTTCCCCAGAGTCCTTGACTCCGCATTTCCAGATATTCCTGATATGCTTTTTCTACAATCTGTTTCTCATTAGAGAAACGGAGAAGATGATAGATTTCATGAAATTTGTAATAACCGGAATCTACGAAAAATTCTTCTCTCTGAGGTCTGCTATGATAATTATCAGCCGTCATCAGATACCAATGTACTTCTTTTGTAACGATATCTTCGGGTACTGTAAAATTATAATGACTTTTGCCAATATATTTCACTACGGAAGCTTTGACTCCTGCTTCTTCACGCACCTCTCGTAAAGCAGTCTGGATATGTGTTTCGCCCTGCTCCACGGTTCCTTTCGGTAGCACCCAGCCCTCATAACGATTCTTATAAGACTTGTACAGTGCCAGTATTTTACCACGATAAATTACCACACCGCCACAGCTCGTTGCTTCTATCATTTTGCAATTTCCTCCTGTACTGCGTGTGAGTTTTATATCTCGAACTGGTTATAGTATAACTCTTTTTTAATTAACTGGCAACTATAACTTACTGTTTGCCCAAGTTGCCGTGAACGGAGTGAACAGTAACATTTAATCAAAGTAATATGCATCAAACAGATCAGCAGCAATTGGAACAGCTGCTTCACTTCCTGTGCCGCCGCCTTCTACGATGATCGCAACAACAAGGTCTGGTTTGTCTACATTGGAATAACCAATAAACCAGGAATGACTGGATCCATTTTCGTCATATTCGGCAGAGCCTGTTTTTCCGGCAACTGTGTATCCACGTCCATTCAGAGCAGATGCTGTTCCGTTCTGAACAACACCCTCCATTAGTTTTCCAAGCAGTGCTGCTTCATTGCTGGTCATTAATCGTTTATAATCAGTGGGTTCTGTTGAACGGATCGTATCACCACCGGCATTTGTGACTTTGTCTATCAGATAAGGCTTCATCAGTAGACCATCGTTGGCAATGGCACTTGTGATCAGTGCCATATGCATAGGGGATACAAGGGTGTTTCCCTGCCCGATTGCAGTCTGCATGATCAGTGGAATTCCAGAACTTCCGTTCAGAGTAAAAGAACTTTTGCGATAAGAAGTCAGTGGAAGTTTTTTGTTAAAAAGAAGATCTTCGCTTGTTTTGAGCAGAGAGGCTCCCCCAAGTTCAGTTCCAATTTCTGCAAAAGCACAGTTACAGGAGTTTGCGAATGCAGTATAAAAATCTTCTGTACCATGTACTTTGCCATTATAGCACTGAATAGTATGATTTTCTTTTGTGATACTACCCTGGCAGTCAAATGAAAAACCATTGAAACTTCCTCTGGTACGAAAATAATCCAGAGCTGTGACAACTTTAAAAGTAGATCCCGGAGGATACTGCCCCATAGTTGCACGGTTCAAAAGACTGCTGTTTGTTTCATCATTGACAAGTGTATTCCAGTTTTCGGAAATTGTATTTGGATCAAAATCTGGTTTACTGACCAGGGCCAGGATTTTTCCTGTGGATGGTTCCAGAGCAACAACCGCTCCTCTTCTGTCACCAAGAGAATTATATGCAGTGGTCTGCAGGTCGGCATTCAAAGTAGAGACAACGGTATCCCCTGTGTTTTTGGTTCCCATAAATTCGTTACGGATCTGATTTAAAAAGAATTCATGAGAAGACAAAAGCTGAAAGTTAGCTTCGGATTCAAGTCCGCTTTTTCCGTTTGAATCGTAACCTACGACATGTGCAAAAACATTATTATATGGATAGGAACGCTCTTCGGTTCCATCTTCGGATACATTTGTCTGAGCAAGTACTTCTCCATCAGAAGACATGATTTTTCCACGGACAACGCGATCGGCAAAAGTATCCTGACGTGTATTATAGGGACTGTTGATAAAATCATCGCTTTTTATGGTATTAAAATAGATGAGATAACCGATCAGTCCCATAAATATAATGATAAAAAAGAATGAAACTCCGGTATAACCTTTGTTTCGACGACGCCTTTTTTTAGATCTGGCGCGTTCTGTTAATTGTTTCTCCTGCCCGGAGTCTCTGTATTGCTTCCTGTTTTCGTTTTTCAAATTCCTCGTCCTCGTCTTCTCTTAGAATATAAAGTCCCTGGATAATTGCAAGCATTAAAATTGTACATAAAAGAGAACTTCCACCATAACTTACAAGGGGAAGTGTCACACCTGTCATAGGGATGAATTTGGTAGCACCACCGATCGTAAGAAATACCTGAAAGGCATATTCTACTCCAAGTCCCAGTGCAATCAGTTTGTAGAATGGATTAATGATGCGTAAAGCAATATTAACGATCATAAGGAAAAAGCTCATGCACACGAGAATCAGACAAATGGCAAAAATACCACCTAATTCCTCACAGATTGCACTGAAGATAAAATCGTTCTTGACAACAGGGATAGATTCTGGAGAACCCTGGTATAATCCCATGCCGAACCAGCCCCCGGTACCAATGGCAAAGAGTGACTGCACAATCTGATATCCCTCATTCTGATAGACTGCCATAGGATCTTTCCATGCGCTGACTCGCTGGCGGACATGACCGAACAGATGATATGCAACAACTGCTGCTGCTGAACCACCGCCGATTCCAAGTGCAAGATAACCAACATTTCGTGTTGCAACATATACCATAACGAGATATGCGACAAAGAAGATCACTGCACTTCCAAGGTCCTTTGAGAGAACCAGAATACCCACGTGAAGTGCTGCAACGACTGTAACCTGAACGATTGCCTTGAAACTGGTATCTCTGGATAGAAAAGATGCCATAAAGAACACAAAAGTAATCTTGATCGCTTCGGATGGCTGTACACCCAGCAGTGAAAGTTTAGCTCCATAACTCGTTCTTGCAAGAGCAAAGACTGCAGCAAGAAGAATAATACCGATTCCGGCATATACCCATGTAAGTCTGCGAAGAAAACGCATCTTCCGGATCATGACAGGAATGACCAGAGCAATAGCACTGACGCCGGCTGCGATCAGAAGTTGTTTCTGTGCTGAAGATATATCCAGGCGGCAGAGCATAATAAAGCCAACACTCAACAGCATACACATATTGTTCAGAAGCAAAATAGATGCTTTTTTGTATAGCATTCGGTATAAAATCTGAATGGCAGCAAAAAACAGAAGCATTTCTGCATAAAATTCAACTATCTTAAAATTGAATGTTTTAAGATAGAGAACAAGAAATGCAGTGAAATCAATGAAAAAAATCAGCAAAAGCTGTTGCCGGAGCAATTCGTTGCGATCCTCTTCATCAGACTGCCGTACAGTATAAAAACAGTGAAAGGTATATACGATCATCAGTGTCAGGATGATGTATTTGGATAATTCTACAATTACATTAATCATATGCCTTTACTCGGCTCCTCTTTTAAAATGTCCTTTGGTGTACTCCTGATTACCGGGTGTTTTGCCGTGCAGATATACATTTAAAAATTCCTGCAGTATGTCGGCAGATTGTTCCGGTGATTCGGTCGTAAAATTCAGTCGCAGACAGTTGACACCAAGATTTCGGACTTTCTGAGATTCTTTCAGAAGTCCGAAGGAAATACTGTTATAAAGAATATTATAACAGTATTCTTCTTTTTCTGTAGTTCCTGTTTTCCATGGGTGACATACACAACAACAGGAAAACTCTTTTTCATAACGGTCCTTCAAAATCATTTTTCTTTCGTTGCAGTCACATTTCAGCGTGTTTTTTCTTACACACTGCGCAGAAAGCATTAACGGAATGTTTCCGTATATGATCATCTCACTGTTGGAATTGTTTCGGTGTGCGATTTCTTTTTCATTTAATTCATAAGGAACTGTATTTCGAAGTATGCCTTCTTTCTTCCAGAAAGAGACAGATTCGTTATTCCAGGTATAGATGGAAGTATCAAGAACACAGTATTTTTGCCATCCAAGATGTCGAAGCATTCCATAACTTTCAAGATTTCGTACAAGAAATCCCTTCATTCCATTCTCAAGCCATTGGCTGCAGGTTTTGAAAAAGCCTTCTGGTGCTGAACCACGGGTGATATATGGGAGTGTCAGATACAAGTCCTTCTGATATTGTAATCCCTTTGACATGCAGAGGCTCATTGCATCGTAATAAAGATACATACCGGAAATCTCAGGATTTTTATATAAAAGTAATGCCTGATCTACAGTTTCGCAGGATACAAGGATTGAAAGGCTGGAATTTGTATCTGCCGGTTTGTCCGCTGTGGCCATAACAGGAGTATCAGTGGCAGAACGTCTGTAGGGTGCACATAGTTCCTGTTCCAACAGGGCAATCGCTTCGCGGCGGAGTTCATTTAATGTTTTGACCGGAAGAAAAATCTGCTCTCCCATCTGTATATCCAGTTCATCCCATTCAAATTCCGTATTTCCAAGTTTATCCATCTGTTTACGAATGCGATCTTCAGACATAGGATGTTCTCTGGCAAACTGTACTTCACCGGTTGAGAAAGTTACATGTATATCATGGCATGAAAGTTCCAGAAAAGCCGGACATTCCGGATAAAGAACCAGCGTACCGGAAATGGGTTCTTTTTTTCGAGGAAGATTTTCCGGAATTCCGTTTGTCTTTTTCTCGTTTGTAAAGGCCATCATAGATGGACCATTATGCTGTTTATAATAACCCTGACAGGAACCTCCACGGCTAAATATATCCAGAAGATACTGCCGGTCGCGGTCATTAACCTGATAAGTCATGTCACTGCTAAGAAGGATGTCCAGATACTTACGATACATTCCAGTAACAGCAGCAGTATATCCAGGTTGTTTCATTCGTCCTTCAATTTTCAAAGAGGTAACGCCGGCCTCCAGAATGTCGGGGAGAATGTCCACACTGCACATGTCTTTCAGACTGAGTGGACAGAAATCCTGTTGTCTGAATGAATAACTGCCATTCTCCTGCCGAACCTGATAGGGAAGGCGACAAGGCTGTGCACATCTTCCACGATTGCCGCTTCTGCCACCGAGTATGCTGCTCATGAGACATTGACCAGAAAAACTGTAACAGAGGGCACCATGGATAAAGGCCTCTATTTCGATCGGACTTGCCTGATGCATGGCTGACAGCTCCTGAAGAGAAAGTTCTCTGGCAGCAACTACACGTGATGCGCCCTGTTCCTCAAGAAATTTCATTCCTTCGGGGCCGGTTACTGTCATCTGTGTACTTGCATGAAGATGCAGTCCCGGAAAATTCTGGTGTATAAACTGGAATACACCGAGATCCTGTATGATAACAGCATCAAGACCGTTTTCGTACAGTGGTCGCAGCGCATCATACAGTCTGTCCTGCAATTCACGGTTTTTCAGAAGTGTATTTACTGTCAGATATAATTTTTTGCCATGAATATGAACGGTATCAATTGCCTGTAAAAGTTCATCCTGTGTGAAATTGTGTGCATATGCCCGGGCACCGAATTCGGGACCGCCGACATAAACAGCATCTGCTCCTGCTCCCAGAGCAGCTTCAAAAGCTTCATAAGATCCGGCGGGAGCCAGAAGTTCTACATTATGATCTACTTTCAAGTGTATTCATTCCTTTTCTAAATTATGAGTATGAAACAAATAAAGAGGACTACCGAAGCAATCCCCTTCCTGCTTTTTTTATTTGAGTAATTTGTCTATCTCATCGTTAAGTTCCTTAACTTTGCCTTCAAGAAGCTCTTTCTGCTGCTGAGCTTCCTGGGCATTTTTTTCCGTTTCTTCGATTTTCATACGAAGAGCGATCAGTTCATGTTTCAGCTCATACATTTCCTGATCTTTCTGCTGAAGATCCTGTTCGAAAATCTCTGCCTGTTTTTTTGCTTTAAAATAATCATCTGTAACATTTAAACTTAAGAGCGTATGCTTGGTTTCTACAGGCTGACGGGTATATCCCGGCATTTCGCTCAATTCAGCTATTTTATTATTTATGTAAGACGCCACTTTCTGAAAATATTCTTCAGATTCGTAACCACCCAGAGTGATGATTTTTCCTCCGATTACTACTTGTGCCGTATTTTTGACTGCCATAACAAGCCTCCCGTAAATTGTAGTTTCTTTCATTTATTATAATCGAAATTTGTAGAAATGTATAGGAATTTTTACGAAATCTTTTCAGAACTACGAATTTTTTTCAAAACCAAGGTGCTCATAAGCAAGGGAGGATGCTGTTCTGCCGCGTGGAGTCCGGTTCAGAAAACCATTCTGAAGAAGATAAGGTTCATAAACATCTTCCAGTGTGCCGGCATCTTCGCCGATTGCTGCAGCCAGTGTCTCCAGTCCAACTGGTCCTCCCTGGAAATTGACGATCAGAGTCTGGAGGATACGACGGTCAATTTTGTCAAGTCCATATTGGTCAACTTCCAGAAGATCAAGTGCAAAAGAAGCTACATCGTAAGTAATACGGCCATCATATTTTACCTGGGCAAAATCACGTACTCTTTTGAGAAGGCGATTTGCAAGACGAGGTGTTCCACGGGAACGTTTGGCAATTTCCGCAGCACCTTTTGCATCAATTTCGACCCCCAACACCTGTGCAGAGCGCAGCACAATTGTCTGTAATTCTTTATGATTATAGAATTCCAGGTGGTGCATAACACCGAAACGGTCACGCAACGGAGCAGACAAAAGCCCAGCTCTTGTGGTAGCACCAACCAGTGTAAATTTCGGAAGATCAAGACGGATCGATCTGGCAGAAGCGCCCTTTCCGATCATAATATCAATGGCGAAGTCTTCCATGGCAGGATAGAGAACTTCTTCTACCTGTCGGTTCAGACGATGGATTTCATCAACAAACAGAATGTCTCCTTCCTGTAAGTTGTTAAGGATTGCAGCCATTTCACCGGGTTTTTCAATCGCAGGTCCGGAGGTGACTTTCATGTGTGTCCCCATTTCATTGGCAATGATTCCGGATAACGTTGTTTTACCAAGACCGGGTGGCCCATAAAACAGGACATGATCCAGCGCGTCATGTCGTTGTTTGGCCGCTTCTATATATATTTTTAGTGTTTTTTTTGTCTTTTCCTGACCGATATATTCATCCAGTGTCTGTGGACGAAGACTTCCCTCAAGGGGAAGATCCTCTTCTGTAACATCTGTGGTGATCATTCTTTTTTCCATTTAAATACGTTTCTCCAATTTATAACTGTTTTAATGCAGCTTTGAGCAGGGCCTCCACGTCGTCTGGTGAAACATCAGTGACTTTACGAACGGCTTTCATGGCATCAGTACTGCTGTAACCAAGTGCGATCAGTGCTTCTGCTGCTTCCTGACGTCCGTCGTGGATCAAGAATCCAGAAACAGAGGCAGCCTCCTGTTCATGGGCAAGTTTCTTCTCAAATGCATCTTCAAGTTTCAGTTTGTCTTTTAATTCGAGAATAAGTTTCTGTGCAGTTTTTTTACCGATTCCTGCTGCTTTGGAAATGGTTTTGATATCGTCAGAAAGAACGGCAAAACGCAATTCATCTGCAGTCAGTCCTGCAAGAACTCCAAGCGCGGCCTTAGGCCCGATTCCGTTTACATTTAGAAGAAGGCGAAACATTTCCAGATCATCTTTGGAAAGAAAACCATATAACTGCATGGCATCTTCTCGTACCTGAAAATAAGTATGGATTTTGACTTCTCCATCTATGCGGGATACCTGCTCAATTGAACTGCCTGTCATAAAAATCTCATAACCGATGCCGCTATTTTCCAGGATGACGGCGTTTTCTGTAGTATCAGCCACAAGACCTCGAATAAATGAAATCATATATAATCTCCTGCTGTTATTTGCTGCAGCGAAAATAGTTGCAACAGATTTCTGTAATCAAAACTTACTTTCACAATGATAACATATCAATCTGCAAAAAGCAAACATCTATTCGAGTGTGAAATAAAAATCCCGGCTGGAAAATTTCTCAGCCGGGATAAAATTAAACATATGGAAAGAATGAGTATTTCTTTTAAAGAATAACGTGTCGCGGACATGCTTCTTTGCATGCACCACAGTTTGTACATTTTTCGTAATCAATGTGAGCGCAAAAATCTGTAACGGTGATTGCACCGTTCGGACATGTTTTTTCACATTTCTTACATCCGATACATCCGAGTTCACATGCAGTTGTAACGGCTTTTCCCTTTGCATGAGAGCTACAGCCAACAAATGTTTTTTGATCATATGGTGCAAGTTCAATCAGATGATGCGGACATTTCGCAATACATTTACCGCAGGCCTTACAGGCTTCACGGTCAACAACTGCTACTCCGTTTACAATATGAATTGCATCAAACGGACAAGCTTTTACACAGCTTCCAAATCCCATACATCCATAATTGCATGCTTTGGATCCGCCGCCTGGAATGAATACCATCATTTCACAGTCTTCTACACCAGTATAGTTATAATTGTCTTTTGTTTTTTCGCAGGTTCCTGTACATTTTACAAAGGCAGCCATACGAGCAGATTCAACTACTTCCTGTCCCATGATTCCGGCAATTACTTTGCCTACTGCTTCTCCGCCTACCGGACAGGCATTGACCGGTGCTTCGCCTTTTGCGATTGCAGCAGCAAGACCATCACATCCAGGATAACCGCAGCCACCACAGTTGTTTCCAGGAAGTGCTTCGCGGACTGCAACTTCACGTTCATCTGTTTCGACAGCAAATTTTTTGCCGGCAATACTCAGGAAAATACCAATAAAGAGACCGACAGCTGCAACAACTACGGTTGCTGTAATAATTGCTCCAATATTCATAATGTCGCCTCCTTAAATTAATCCTGAAAATCCGAAGAATGCAATTGCCATCAGACCTGCTGTAAGAAGTACAGTAGGGAATCCTTTGAAAGCATCCGGAATATCATTGTACTGAATTTTTTCACGGATACCAGCCATCAGTGTAATAGAAATCGTGAAACCTACTGCTGTGGCAAATCCGTTGATCGTACCCTGAAAAATATTGTATTCATCCTGCACATTTGTGAGTGCAACACCAAGAACTGCACAGTTTGTTGTGATCAGAGGAAGGTATACACCAAGTGCCTGATACAGGGAAGGAACACATTTTTTAAGAAACATTTCTACAAACTGAACCAGTGCTGCAATGATCAGGATAAATACGATTGTCTGTAAATATTCCATGCCTGAAGGAACAAGGATAAATTTGTAGATCAGTCCTGTAACAAAGGATGATAATGTAATAACGAATACAAGAGCACCGCCCATACCGACTGCTGTCTCCGTCTTTTTGGAAACACCAAAGAAAGGGCAGAGACCAAGGAACTGGCTCAGTACTACGTTATGGACAATGGCAGAGCTGACAAGGATAATTAATAATTCTTTCATGCCTGTTTGCCTCCTTTACACATAGTATTGCTGCAGGAATCACAGCCTGAGCAGCAATTGCATCCTTCACTCGGGTCTATTCCGCGTTTGGCAGCACCGATTTTGAACTTATTCTGAAGTGCTGCAAGCATTGCAAGGACAAAGAATGCACCAGGAGCAAGGATAAAGATTGTGATCGGTTCGTAGCCCATCTTGCCGTCAGCAGCAAGTGGAAGAATCTGCTGTCCGAAGAGCTGACCTGCGCCAAGCAGTTCACGGACTGCACCGATACAGGTGATACTTAAAGTAAAACCAAGGCCCATTCCGATACCATCAAAGAGAGACGGGATTGGTGGATTTTTGGAAGCATATGCTTCTGCACGACCAAGGATGATACAGTTTACTACGATCAGAGGAATGTAAATACCAAGTGCGGAATACAGGCTTGGTATAAATCCTTGTAAAAGCATCTGTACGATGGTAACGAAGGATGCTACGACTACGATAAATGCAGGCATACGTACGCCGTCCGGGATGAATTTTCTCAGAAGAGAAATCATCAGGTTGGACATTGCAAGGACAACTGTAGTTGTCAGCCCCATTCCAATACCATTAATAGCAGATGTTGTAACAGCCAGTGTAGGACACATACCCAGCACCAGCACGAAAGTCGGATTTTCTTTAATAATACCGTTTACAAGACGTTCAGCAGGTGTGTTTGCTTTCATGACTCCGCCCCTCCTTCCACATACCGAAATGCACAAAGTCCGGCATTGACACCGTTTGTCATGGCATTTGTTGTAATGGTTGCACCGCTGATGGCATCAATTTGGTCATCAGATGTGGAACCTGTTTTTGTGTATGTAAATTTTTCTACGTTTTTGTTTTTAAACTGATCTTTGAAGCTGTCAGTAGTTGCTTTCATACCAAGGCCGGCAGTTTCACTGATAGATAAAATGGAGATACCATTCAGGGTTCCGTCATTTTGAACACCCATTGCAAACTGGATGTCTCCACCGTAACCTTCGGAATCAGTGACTGTGAAAGCATATCCAAGCGTTTCGCCGGAAGTATCTTCTGCTACCATAATTTCATCAATTGTCTGTGCTGTGAAACCATTATCATTAAGGTAAGCAACAAGATCTTCGGCCTGATTGGTGTCATCGAGTGAATATTCACTGAAACTGGAAGCATCTTCAAAAACAGCTTTATATGCTTCTTCTTTGGATTTTTCGGCCTGTGTGGCAATCGGACCAGCTGTGATATCCTGAACTACGCCAAGCGCAAGACCTGCAACCAGAGTGATCACTGTGATGGAAATGGTGTTTTTTAAGATTGTATTCATGCTTTTTTACCTCCTTTTCCAAAGGCAACCGGTTTGGTTACTTTTTCAATGATCGGAACCAGAAGGTTGCAGAAAATGATTGCGTAGGAAACACCTTCTGCTGATCCACCGAAGAGACGGAAAATTGCAGTCAGAATACCGAGACAACATCCATAAATAAGCTGCCCTTTAGGAGTGATTGGTGTGGTAACGTAATCTGTTGCCATAAACCATGCACCCAGCATCAGACCACCGCCAAACAGATGACTGAGCAGATAATTGCCATCAAATCCCATTCCTGAACCAAGCATATAAAAAATTACAAATACTGTAAAGCTTCCGATATATGTAAGTGGTACTTTAAGGTCAATAACCTTGAATGCAAGAAGAATTACTGCACCAATCAGGATTGCAAGTGCGGAAGTTTCACCAATGGTTCCCTGAATATTGCCGATAAAGAGATCTTTTACCGGAATTGAAGATGCTGCTACAAATCCCTGTTTTTTCAATGCTGCCAGAGGGGTTGCGCCTGTTACGGTATCCAGAACTCCACGATAGCTGTCAGATACGGAAAAATCTGTCATTTTCGCAGCAAAAGAAATCATAAGGAAACATCTTCCGGCAAGTGCCGGGTTCATAAAGTTCTGACCGAGTCCGCCAAAAAGTTGTTTTACGACAATGATAGCGAATGCACTGCCCAGAACTGGCATCCACAGTGGAATCTGCGGAGGCATATTCAGCGCGAGCAAAAGGCCTGTTACCACTGCACTGAAATCAGTAATTGTATTTTTTTTGTGCATGAGTCTGTCATACAGCCATTCAAAAAACACACTGGAAATCACTGTTACGAGCACTACAAGGAGTGCATGAAAGCCGAAATTCCAGATACCGAATAAGGTAGCAGGAAGCAACGCGATCACAACGAGCTGCATGATCCGGCTGGTTGTCATTTTGTCCCTGACATGGGGATTAGATGATACATTATACATTTCTTCCATTTCTTTTCCTCCCCTTATTTCTTCCTGCGGCTGGCAAGAACCATTTTACGCATGGACTTGATACTCTGTGTAAGCGGTCTCTTTGCAGGACAGATATAACTGCAGCATCCGCATTCGCAGCATTCCATACCGTCTAATGCTTCAAAGCCTGCCATATCACCACGTTCTGCCAGTTTGGCAAGACGTGCAGGAAGAACGTGGCCTGGACAGACGCTCACACAGCGTCCGCAGTTGATGCAGGCGGTCTGTATTTCCTGGGCTTCAGATACGGCATCATGTTCAAGGAACAGGAATGCAGAAGTTGTTTTTGTGCACGGTACGTGAAGATCATATAATGCAAATCCCATCATAGGACCACCGGAAATTGCTTTTGCAATCTTGGCTTTCAGTCCACCAGCGGCATCTACCAGTTCAGACATGTCAGTACCTGCAAGAACAAGAAGGTTCTTTGGTTCTTTGATGCCATCACCGGTAACGGTAACTACACGACTGTTGACCGGTCTGCCGAGAATAACTGCTTTGTATACGGAAATTACAGTCTCTACATTGTCAACGACACATCCTACATCAGCAGGAAGCATTGTAGAATTGATCTCACGTCCGGTTGCAGCATAGATCAGAGTACGCTCACCACCCTGTGGATATTTGGTCATCATTTCTTTTACTTCGATACGATCGATATCTTTGACCAGTTCTTTCATTTTGGCGATACAGTCTGGTTTGTTGTCCTCGATACAGATGTATCCTTTTGCAGAATCAAAAAGAGTCAGAATGACCTGAAGACCTTTTACGACTTTTTCCGGTTCTTCGATCATACGGCGATAGTCGCTTGTGATATAAGGTTCGCATTCGGCACCGTTTACAAGAATATATTCAATCTTGGAAGGATCCTTTGGCGCAAGTTTTACATGGGTTGGAAATCCTGCTCCACCCATACCTACTACCCCGCCCTCTTTGATACGGTTCAGGATTTCTTCTTTTGTAAGGTCTTCCAGGCGGGCTTCCTGAAATTCGGTTTCCTGATACTGCTGGTCATTTTCGATAACAATACAGTCAACCATAGAACCGGTAGCGTTCAGCCTTTTTTCGATACCCTTAACGGTACCAGAAACAGATGCATGAAGCGGTACAGAAACAAATCCGCCTGCATCGGCAATCTTCTGTCCTGCAAGAACTGTGTCACCTTTTTTTACGCAGGGAACAGATGGTGCTCCGATGTGCTGAGAGAGTGGATAAACCAGATCTCCTTTTGGGAGATACTTCTCAATCGGATGGTCTTTGGATAGTTCCTTACCTTCGTAAGGATGGATTCCGCCCCTAAAGGTCAGTTTTCCCATATATTTTTCCTCCTTATTTTATAAGCATCAGTGCTGCTTATATTCTTTTTCTTTTTCATGATACGTACAATAAAAACAGTGTTTTTTATTTACGCATGCGACCGTCCGGTTACTGCATGCTTTGTTTATATTAACAGTAACTCTGCTTATACTATACCTCTTTTTAGCAAAAAATTCACTACCAAATTTTCAAAATATTGTGTATAATTAAATACAATCATGAAAGGGAGAAATGATGATGATTGTTAAAAAAATACCTATTTTACAAGGGTTTCCGACACTTGAAACCGTTAAATATTTATCGAATACAAAAAATGAATTGTCAGAATATAATCCGATTTTTTACGATATTGAGACAACTGGATTGTCAAGATATACTGCATTTGTGTATCTGATCGGTGCAGTCAGATTCGAAGAAAATCAATGGATGCTTTATCAGTGGATGGGGGAAGATGAAAACGAGGAGGCTCTTGTTTTACAGGAATTTGCAAGTTTTTTGACAAATGCTGATTGTACGATTCAGTATAATGGAAATCGATTTGACCAGCCTTTTCTGGAAGAACGTTATCGAAAACACAAAATGGATACTCCATTTAAAGAAATTTTATCCCTTGATCTATATCAGTTGTTAAAACCATGTCAGAGTTTGTTTAAACTGAGCAAAATGAAACAGCCGGATTTGGAAAATTTTGTCGGAATACATAACAGAAAGTACTGCGACGGTGGACAATGTATTCGATTATATAAAACTTTTATGAAGAAAAAAGATCCGGAAGCAGCAAATATCGTGATGGGACATAATGAAGAAGATCTGTTGGGACTTGGGACAATTTTTTCATTACTTGCATACAAAAAACTTTATGATGGAGAATATCATCCGAAACAATGCGTGATTTTAGAGCAGGAATTAAAGATTGTCATAGAACTTTCTGCTGCTGCTCCGGTGAATGTATCTTGTGGAAATTCAGATTTTTATCTGAGTGTAAATGGATACGAAGCAAGAATGCTGGTACACCTTAAAGAAGGTAAACTCCGTCAATATTACAGAAATTATAAAGATTATGAGTTTATTCCGGGAGAAGACACTGCAATGCCAAAGTCCATTACCAGATATATGGATAAAAGCCTTAAAATCGCGACAACTCCTCAAACTTGCTATACCTGGTTTAATTGCGATGAGGATTTTTTGAATAATGAAAAGAAACAGATGCAGTATCTGACACATACACTTCCGTTTTTTCTGGATAATCTGAATAAATAGAACATGATATCTGAGAGACAGATAGGCTTAAAACATATTAGAGCAAAAAAAGACCTGACAGTTTAATGCCAGGTCTTTTAATATTCTGAAATTATTCTTCTGTAGCTTCTTCAGCTGCCGGAGCTTCCAGAGCTTTCATACTAAGACTGATCTTCTTGTCATCTCCGTTGAAATCAACAACTTTAGCCTGAATTTCCTGTCCGATAGAAAGTACATCAGATGGTTTAGCAACGTGCTCTTTGGAAATCTGGGATACATGAAGAAGTGCATCAATTCCAGGTGCAAGTTCGACAAAAGCACCAAAGTCTGTCATACGTGCAACTTTACCAGTTACTACGTTACCTACAGCAAAATCTTCTGCTGCAGAAAGCCATGGATTCTCTTCTGGGAATTTCATGGAAAGAGCAATCTTATCTCCATTGATCTCTTTGATCAGAACTTTAACTTCATCACCTACATTGAAGACCTTTTTCGGGTTTTCAACTCTGCCCCAAGACATCTCGGAGATATGAAGAAGTCCATCCGCTCCACCAAGATCGATGAAAGCACCAAAATCTGTAACATTTTTAACGGTACCTGTTACAGTATCGCCAACATGGATTTTCTCCATAAGTTCTTTCTGTTTCTCTGCTTTTTCAGCAAGAAGAAGCTGTTTACGGTTACCAATGATACGTCTTCTTCTTGGATTGAATTCAGTGATAACGAATTCGATTTCTTTATCTGCATATTTTGAAAGATCTTTTTCGTATGTGTCGGAAACAAGGCTTGCAGGAATAAATACTCTAGCCTCTTCTACATTTACACAAAGACCACCGTCAAGTACCTGTGTTACAGGAGCTTTCAGCACTTCCTGAGATTCGAAAGCAGCCTCCAGACGTTTGTTGCCTTTTTCTGCAGCAAGTCTCTTGTAAGTCAGGATAACCTGTCCTTCACCGTCATTGACTTTCAGCACTTTTGCTTCCATGCTGTCGCCAACATGAACTGCATCTGTGAGTACAAGTGAAGCATCATTGGAATATTCACTCTTGGTGATAATACCGTCTGCTTTATAACCGATATTCAGGATGATCTCATCATCTTTTACATCAATGACTGTACCCTGTACGATCTCTCCATTTCTGATTGTTTTTACGGAATCCTCCAGCATCTGTTCAAAACTCAATTCTGACATGTTCTTGAACCTCCTCAATAATTTTCTTTGGGGTGGAAGCCCCTGCTGTAATACCTACATAACTACTGCATTGGAACATTTCAGAATCCAAGTCTACAGGTGTTTGTATATAGTAAGTATTTCCACATTCCTTTTTACATATTTCAAACAGCTTTTGAGTATTGGAACTATGCCGGCCGCCTACGACCAACATAGTGTCTACCTCTCCGGCTATGTTTTGCGCTTCTTTCTGCCGTTCTTCAGTAGCATTACAAATAGTGTTTAAAATATCGCCCATATTTAAAACACTATTATCATACCTCTTTTTGCAGAGAATTTCAACTAATTCTTTAAATTTGTTGTAATTAAATGTCGTCTGTGATACAACACATATATCTTTTCCATTCGGAGGTGTAAACTGTTCAGTATCTTTTCTGCCCTTCAAAACAGTGTAAGAACCCTGACACCAGCCGCAGATTCCTTTGACTTCAGGATGATCAGGATCGCCAAAAATAACAACGTGTTTTCCTGCATGACTCTGTTTTTCTACAATGCGGTGTATTTTCAGCACGAAAGGACAGGTGACATCTACATAGTTCAGATGATTCTCTTTTAATTCCTGATAGATTGCCTTACCAACACCGTGGGAACGAATGACAACAGTTCCTTCTGTAAGAGATGCCAGGTCTTTTTCTTCAATTACCTGTACTCCTTTGGTAGCAAGATCAGTAACCACTTCTTCGTTATGGATGATCGGCCCCAATGTATAAATAGGATGAGTGCCTTCTTCAATCAACTGATAAACTTTATCTACTGCACGTTTTACACCAAAGCAGAATCCGGCGGTTTCGGCAACTTTAACTTTCATGAGAAGCTCCCTCTTCTGTTCTGGCTCTGAAGATTTCAAGAATACGGTCAACGACCTGTTCTATCGTAAGATCAGAAGAATCCACAAGTACTGCATCTTCGGCCTGTCGAAGAGGGGAAATTTCACGATTCATATCACGCTGGTCACGCTCTTCAATATCCTTCTGGATATTATCCAGATCACAGACAGTACCTTTTTCCTGAAGTTCCAGATAACGTCTTTTGGCGCGGGTAAGAGAACTTGCAGTAAGGTAGATTTTTACATCGGCATCAGGAAGGATTGTTGTGCCAATATCACGTCCATCCATAACTACACTCATATCTTTTGCAAGTTTGCGCTGAAGACTGAGTAGTTTTTCGCGGACACGCGGCACGGCAGAACTTACAGACGCCATATTTCCAACTTCTTCTGTGCGAAGATAGGCATTTACATTTTCTCCATTCAAAAGGACAATCTGTTCACCGTTCTGATATTCAATAGAGATTTCAGCATTCTGGCAAACTTCGCCGATCTGTTCTGTGTTGGTTCGGTCTACATTTTTATGGAGAAGGTAAAGTGCCATGGCACGATACATTGCTCCTGTATCGACATAAATAAATGATAATTCTTTGGCTACACGTCTTGCGATCGTGCTTTTACCGGCACCCGCCGGTCCATCAATTGCAATATTGTAGATCATTATATATCCTCCTCTTTATTCCGACATACATCTGTTGCTGCGAGATATGCGGTTGACCATGCAATCTGAAGATTGTATCCACCGGTCACAGCATCAAGGTCGAGTACTTCTCCAATAAAATACAGATTTTTTATAAGTTTTGATTCCATGCTTCCGGGTTGGATATCTTTTACGGATACACCACCCCGGGTAATAACTGCTTCAGAAAAACTGCCAAGTCCTGTAATGGTAAATGGAAAGGCCTTTACCAGAGAACCGAATGCAAGACGGGACTCTCGTGAAATATCATGAATGATTTTATCGCCCGAAATCGGTCCGATGCCGATAATCACAGGAGTCAGCGAAGATGGAAAAAGCACACCAATCACATTTTTGAACTGTTTATTCTGAGCAGCGGAAAATTCCCGGAGAATGCGATCATCCAACTGTTCGTGGGATAAAGCAGGTTTGAGGTCAAGAAAGGCGTTCAGTTCTTCTCCCTTCTGGAGAAACTTTCCTATTTTGGCACTGGCAGACAAAACCAGGGGGCCGGTGATACCAAAATGAGTGAACATCATTTCACCAAAATCCTGATAAACAGTTTTTTGGCCTCGTTTAATCGTCAGTTCTACATTTCGCAGAGAGAGTCCCTTCATGAGAGGAATGTAATCTTCTCTGGTTGTAAGTGGAACGAGAGACGGAATACATTCGGTGACTTTATGGCCTGTTTCGGCAGCAAAGCGATATCCATCTCCGGTAGAACCGGTTGTCGGATAAGACAGTCCTCCGGTAGCAACGATTACAGAATCAGAGGTGTATACAGTATGATCTTTTAACTTTACACCGCTTGCTATACCATTTTCTGTTAGGATTTCTAAAACCTCACAATGAAGCCGAATCTGTACATGATATTTTTTCATCAGTCTTTCAAGACCATGAATGATATCAGAGGAGTGGTCTGATACCGGAAAAACACGGTTGCCACGCTCTGTCTTAAGTGGAACCCCGGCTTCTTCCAGCAGATGCATCATATCCTGACTCGTGAAAGAATAAAATGCACTGTAAAGAAATTTTGGATTGCTCATAACTGCCTGAAGAAGTTCTTCCGGACCACAGTTATTTGTAACATTACAGCGTCCCTTGCCTGTAATATATACTTTCTTTCCGAGTTTTTCATTCTTTTCGAATAATAAGACTTCACAACCATTTCGGGCTGCAATGACAGAAGCAAGCATTCCCGCAGCTCCGCCACCGACAATAATCACTTTGTTCATAGGTTCCCTTTCTGCAAAGCAGGCCCGCCAGATAATCTGACAGGCCTGCACCTTTGTTTTATACCGGATATGCTCCGTTCTTTGTATCTGCTGCTTTTTCGTCTACTTTTTTCTCCTGTGCCTGACGGTATTTGAAGAAATCAGTAGCTACCTGAGGGAACAGTGCATAGGACAGAACGTCCTCATCCTGCTCTTTGTATGGAGCAACTTCTTTTTCAAGTTTGTCCATTTCGTTTTCAAGCAGGTCTGCCGGACGACAGGTGATCGGTTTAGCATCTCCGATACACTTCTTCTGTACTTCCTGGTTGAAAGGTTTTACAGTTGCACCGTATTTTCCTAACAGGATATCTTTTGTTTCTTTTGTAACCATCTTGTATCTTTCGCCCATAAGAACATTGAATACAGCCTGTGTACCAACAATCTGGGAAGATGGTGTAACGAGCGGCGGCTCACCGAGGTCTTTACGAACCTTCGGAACTTCCTCAAGAACATCGTAGAACTTATCTTCTGCGTGCTGTTCTTTCAGCTGAGATGTCAGGTTGGAAAGCATTCCGCCTGGTACCTGATACAGAAGAGTCTTGATGTTAACACCAAGGTTCTTAGGATTGAGCAGTCCGCTGTCAAGAGCTTCGTCACGGATCGGACGGAAGTAATCAGCAATCTCAGCCAGGAGTTTCTGATCAAATCCAGTATCATATGGTGTGCCTTTGAAGGTTTCTACCATAACCTCTGTTGCCGGCTGGGAAGTTCCCAGAGCAAATGGAGACATTGCAGTATCAATAATATCAACACCTGCTTCTACTGCTTTCAGGTATGTCATAGAAGCAACACCGGAAGTATAGTGAGTATGGAGATCGATCGGAATGCTGACAGCATCTTTCAGTGCTCCAACAAGCTCAGTTGCTTTATATGGAAGAAGCAGACCGGCCATATCTTTGATACAGATGGAATCTGCACCCATCTCTTCGATACGTTTTGCAATATTTACCCAGTACTCAAGAGTGTATGCATCACCTAATGTGTAAGAAAGAGCAACCTGTGCATGTGCTTTTTCTTTGTTGGCAGCTTTTACTGCTGTCTGAAGGTTACGCATATCGTTAAGGCAGTCAAAAATACGGATAATGTCGATTCCGTTAGCAGCAGATTTCTGTACGAAGTATTCTACTACGTCATCTGCGTATGGACGATATCCAAGGATATTCTGTCCACGGAACAGCATCTGAAGTTTTGTGTTTTTGAAACCGTCACGTAATTTACGGAGTCTTTCCCATGGGTCCTCTTTCAGGAAACGAAGGGAAGCATCGAAAGTAGCTCCACCCCAGCACTCTACTGCGTGGTAGCCGACTTTGTCCATTTTATCAACGATCGGGAGCATCTGTTCTGTGGTAAGTCTTGTTGCAATCAGAGACTGATGAGCATCACGGAGAACAGTTTCCACGATTTTTACAGGTTTTTTTTCTAATTCAGCCATATTAATTCTCCTTGTATTTTTTATAAGGAAGTTCGATTCACCAGGTGAAATTAAACTCCGAAGATAGCCATGAATGTTCCAGCTGCAACGGCTGTTCCGATTACACCGGCTACGTTAGGTCCCATTGCATGCATCAGCAGGAAGTTTGTAGGATCTGCTTCTGCACCGACCTTCTGGGAAACTCGCGCTGCCATAGGAACGGCAGATACACCTGCGGAACCGATCAGAGGATTGATCTTTCCACCGGAGAGTTTGCACATCAGTTTACCAAGCATACATCCGCCGAATGTACCGAATGCAAATGCGACAAGTCCGAGAACAACGATTTTCAGAGTATCAACATTAAGGAATGCTTCTGCACTTGTAGAAGCACCTACAGATGTACCAAGCAGGATAACTACGATGTACATCAGGGCATTGGATGCAGTTTCTGTCAGCTGTTTAACGACACCTGATTCACGGAACAGGTTACCGAGCATCAGCATACCTACCAGCGGAGCTGTTGTAGGAAGAAGTAAGCATACAACGATTGTGATAACGATCGGGAAAAGAATCTTTTCCAGTTTACTTACCGGACGAAGCTGATCCATTTTGATCTTACGTTCTTTTTCAGTCGTACAGAGTTTCATGATTGGCGGCTGAATGATCGGAACCAGAGACATATAGGAATATGCCGCCACTGCAATCGGTCCCATTAAAGTAGTCTGTCCAAGTTTTCCAGCGAGGAAAATAGAGGTAGGGCCATCTGCTCCACCGATGATGGAAATGGCTGCTGCTGCTTTTCCGTTGAATCCAAGAAAGATTGCAAGGAAATATGCAACATAGATACCAAGCTGTGCAGCTGCTCCAAGAAGGAAACTCTTCGGATTGGCAATCAGCGGACCAAAGTCTGTCATCGCACCAACGCCCATGAAGATCAGGGATGGAAGAATACTCCATTCATCAAGCAGATAGAAGTAATGCAGAAGACCACCAACACCGTTGGACATGTCTTCCGGATTTGCCATAATGTCCGGGTAGATATTTACCAGAAGCATACCAAAAGCAATCGGAACCAGAAGAAGCGGTTCAAATCCTTTTTTGATAGCAAGGAATAAGAATACACACGCCACCGCGATCATCAGATAGTTTCCCCATGTAAGATTAAAGAATGCTGTCTGATGGATCAGGTTGGACAAGGTTTCTGTTACATAAGACATTTGATTACCTCCCGTCCTAGTTCATTGTAGCCAGAGTATCTCCGTTTTCTACGGATGCACCTTCGGATGTATCGATGCTGGCTACTGTACCATCCTGCGGAGCAACTACCGGGATCTCCATTTTCATGGATTCCAGGATAATGATGTTGTCACCGGCTTTTACTGCCTGTCCTACAGAAGCAACAATTTTGAGAACCTTACCTGGTACAGAAGCGCTAACTTTAACAGCGCCTGCGCCTGCTGCCGGAGCTGCTGCTTTTGGAGCTGCTGCCGGAGCCGCTTTCGGAGCTGCAACCGGTGCTGCTGTTGGAGCGGAAACGCTTCCTGTTTCTTCTACAGTAACTTCATATGCTGTTCCGTTTACAGTGATTGTATAACTTTTCATTTTAAATCCTCCTAATGGTCAATTACCTTTTTTTACGATTGATTTTGCGGATGGAACGAACAACAAATCCGTCTGTTGAAGTTCCTTCGGATGCTGCGATAGCTGCTGCAATTACAGCGATCAGTTCGGAATTGTCAGCTTCCTGCACTGGAGCTGCGGCAACCGGAGCCGGTGTCGGTGCAGAAGCTGCCTCTTCTGCTGCTTTTTTCTTAGCTTTTTCCTGCTGTACTCCGGAACCAGGAATGAACTGGAACAGAGAAATCAGGAAGATCAGCATGGCAAGAATTACAAATACAGTTCCGAGTCCCATTATAGTATTCAGTGCTGCATTTTTCATGGTTGTAGCAAAGGAATATTTCACATCTACTGACAGTGAAGTCGGAGTAAGATTTTTGTCGAATACATAAATGAATTCAGCATCTTCTTTTTCGAATTCAACAGGTACAGTTGCTGTATATTCATCATTGGAATATTCAATTTCAGCAGATCCGGCTTTCTTCAGATCACCGAGGTCTTCTCTTGCACTATCCCATGCTGTCATGGCATTTTCAGTGAAAGCATCTCCGGATTCCATATATGCTGCAATCTCATCTTCTGTCAGCGGAATGATCGTATTGGTCAGCCCTTCGGCAGTTGTTTCGATCGTTGTCTTTGTCTGCTCATCAATTTCACCGTCTGCCAGAACCAGTGATGCGCCGGAGAATATAATAGATGCGGCGCATACAATTGCTGTAAAGACGGAGGAAGCTTTTTTAAACATCTGATTCATATGCTCACCTCACTTAGACTGTGCCATGTTTTTTGGATGGACGGTCTTCTCTCTTTGTGAAAAGCATTTCAAAAGCTCCGATTACATATTTACGTGTATCAGCTGGAGCAATCACAGTATCAACATATCCTCTTGCTGCTGCGGATTCTACATTGGACTGGAGTTCTCTGTATACAGCTGCTTTTTCATTAAGAACTGCAGCTTCTTCACCAGGATACATGATCTTGGCTGCAAGAGAGGCATCCATCATACCGATTTCTGCATTATCCCATGCGTATACAAGATCCGCACCTACGGATTTGCTGTTCATTGCAATGTAAGCAGTTCCATATGCTTTACCGATTACAACGTTTACCTTCGGAACAGTTGCATCTGCAAATGCATGGATCATTTCTCCAACTGCTTTGGCAATCATTTTTTCACTGCAGAGAGTTGCTTTGAATCCGGTTACATTGGTAAGTGTCAGAACCGGGATATCGAATGCGTCACAGAATTTAACGAATCCAGCTGCTTTTCTTGCACCTCTTGCAGAAATAGTACCATCGAATTCTTCGGCTTTATTTCCCTCAGCATCATATACTTCTGTTCTGTTGGCTACAGCACCGACAGTAGCTCCGTTCAGACGCAGGAAACCAGTTACAATATCTTTGCCGTAATCTTTCTTTGTTTCGAAGAAAATGCCGTTGTCAGCGATTCTGGAAAGTGCGATGGATGTATCACCTGCACATGCTGTGATATCGTCACAGGTGCGGTTCAGATCATCTGTACATTCTACGAAGGAATCATTATCTTCAAAATTAGAAGGAAGAAGTCCGATCAACTGACGGATCTGTCCAAGAATTTCTTCTTCGGAGCCTGTTCCGTCTACAAGACCTGTTTCCTCGCTCTGGAATGCAGCAGCTGATGTATCGCATTTTTCTGTGTAATTGCCATCCAGTGCATTCGGGCTGTTTACGAACATTTTGCCTTTTTTGGATTCAATAAATGTGAAATCTGTCAGAGCCGGAATAATTGCCATTCCACCACCGCATGTACCGAATACAGCTGTAATCTGTGGAATCATTCCGGAAGCCAGTGTCTGTTTCAGATAGATGGATCCAAATGCTTCAAGAGCATCAGTAGCCTCCTGAAGACGCATACCTGCACAGTCAACAAGACCGATCACAGGAGCTCCAGTCTTCATTGCAAGGTCATACAGAGCGGTAATCTTTCTGGCATGCATTTCGCCGACGGTTCCGTTTAATACGGAAGCATCCTGGCTGTATACATATACAAGATTTCCGTCGATCACACCATATCCGGTGATAACACCGTCTGAAGGCGCTTTTGTTTCAGTTAAATTGAAATCTGTGGATCTGGCTGTTACGCTTTTTCCGATTTCAACAAAACTGTTTGCGTCAAGCAAAGAAGTGATTCTTGTGCCTGCTAAGCTTTGTGTTGCATTACTCATTCTTTCTTGCCCTCCATTTTATAAAATTTTAAAAATATAACCAAAATTTTAGCCGATTATAATTGTAACCTGTTTTCAATATTTTTTCAATAGATTTCCTGTTTTTTTGTTAAAAGTTTAACTCCCATGTCGTTTTTTTTACAGTAGGGTTCTGATATGTCGATATGTTATTGGAATATTACAGAGTAATTTCCTAAAACGCAAAAACTTCTCCCGTAACAGGAGAAGTCAGGTCTGTTAATGAAAAAAATTCTTAAATACAAGTTCTGCGCAATGGGTGAATGTATTTTTCTGAATGTTTTCTGTTGCCAATATTGGACAGGAAAAAAATTTGTTATCATTAAGAAAATAAATAATCTGTCCAATCTGTTCGCCTCTTCTGACAGGAGCACTTAGATGTTCTTTTAAACGGATCTGATATTGCAGCCGGTCATCTGAGCTAATCAGAATCTGTCTGTTTTTTTCGTTATCCGAAACAGAAATCTGACCTCCTGTATATACAGAACTTCCTGCACCGAAATCATTCAGAATACCATTTTCAACGGGAATATAAGAAAGCTCCGGCTCTTGCCAGAAACTCCGGTATTCATAGTTGCTGTTTCCATAATTAAGAAGTTCCAAAGTATCATGCCATTTGTAATTTTTATGGTTAGGCCAGCCGGCACCAAGAAGGGCAATGATAAAAGTTTTGTTATCTTTCTGACAGGCACAAACATAACAATATCCGGCATCACCGGTATATCCGGTTTTCCCGGCAAGTACACCGTCCGTCATATGAAGTAGTGCATTGGTGTTATGGAGCGAAAAGTGTCGTTTTTTACTTAAATCAGAAAAAGAATACTCTTCTGTCTGTGTAATCTTCAGAAAGACATCATTGTGGATTGCATAACGCATGATCAGAGCAAGATCTTCTGCAGTTGTGTGATGTGTTCCACCAGAATTTTCTGCATCCAGTCCATTCGGAGTGACAAAGTGTGTGTTTTTACATCCGATTTCTTTTGCCTTTGCATTCATCATAGCTGAAAAATTATCTACAGATCCACCGATACATTCAGCAATCGCAACGGCAGAATCATTATGACTCTGCAACATCAGGGAATAAAGAAGGTCTTCCAGATAATATTGTTCTCCGATCGAAAGACCAAGGCGTACTTCCGGTTGACTGACAGCATTTGCAGAAACCTTGACATAGTCATCGCCCTTTCCGTTTTCAAGAGCAAGAATGCAGGTCATTACTTTGGTAGTGCTCGCGTTCGGACGAGGTGTATTACCTGATTTCTGATAGAGAACTCGTCCGGAATCACCATCCATCAATACTGCTGACAATGCATAAAGATTACCGGGAGACTTTTCTGATGCAAATACAGACCAACCGGGTGTCAGTAAAATTATGATCAACGAAAAGATAAAAATATTTTGTCTGCTATTCATAGTCCCTCCTTAATTCATATAGAACTATTTTATGCAGACAGAAAAGCAATCATTCCGATCATCCATTGTATGTCAGAAACCATCTTTCTGACAGAGGAAATTCTTTTTTTGACAATTGGAATAATTCCGTCAGTTCCTGAGGTGCCTGTGCCAGAGCATGATCGTATAATCCGTGAAGTGTGTGTACAGGCACTGCACTTCCTGGAACCGGGTCTTTTTCCATAAAATATTCCATCATTTCAGAAGAAAGTTTTTTTCCAGCAACTCGAGACAGGAACATCAGGAATTTTTTCCGGCGTCCATGATTATCGTATACAAGACAGTTGGTGATCAGTTTTATCAACCTTAGAGAAGACATTATTTCCTTCGTCCGTATTCTGGGAATAGCTCTGTGAATCACTCGTGCATACGTAACGCGGGGAACAATGCCACAGGCCGGGTAATAATGATATGGATCTTTGTGAGTTTCGAGCATCAGCGTTCTGTCAAATTCTTTTTCAAGCAGGGTATGTAAGATGACATTGCGTTCAGCCATCTCGTAAACGAATGGATGACAGGCACTGTCAAGAAGATAGTGACATCCAAATCCGAGCAGATAAGCAAGTAATTTTTCGTCATGAGTTGTTCTTACGAGTGTCATTCCTCTTTCAAAGAATGGTGCTGCACATTCTCTGTGCATGGCGATACCGGTTTCCGTAACTTTAGGTTTTAGCATATCATAGAAGAGAATATCCGGTCCATGAAGACCAATTCGATATAGGTTTGTATTTCTGCGAATCACTTTCTGAATTTCAGCAGGAAGTTTTGCATATATTTTTTTACCAAACAGATCATGTGCATAAGTAGTTGGCATCTGGGGCACCTCACTTTCCTAAATATCTAGCTTCAACTGAATCTCCTCTTCGGCTTCTGCTTTAAAATCTTCCAGACGCACCGGATCAACAGAAGGCAGCTCTTCGAGGCCCTGAACACCAAAGCATCGGAGAAATTCTTCTGTTGTTCCAAAAAGAATCGGGCGACCCGGAGCGTCCAAACGTCCCAGCTCTCTGACAAGTTCATATTCTACTAATTTATTGATGGCGTGGTCACATTTGACGCCTCGAATTTTTTCGATTTCTGCTTTGGTTACCGGCTGTTTATATGCAATGATGGAAAGCGTTTCCAGCATGACATCTGTAAGTGCCGGCTTTTTGGGATGCATCGCAAGCCGGATAAGACATTCATAGTATTCTTTTTTGCTGCAAAGCTGATAAGACTGTTCCAGTTCAATGATCTGGATACCACGATCTTTTTTCTGGTATTTGTCCATCATATTTTGAATGATCTTACGAGTGGTTTCTTTATCCTGTTGAATAGCATCTGCAATCTGCGACAGTTCTACCGATTCACCCATTGTAAACAAAATTGCTTCAATTGCAGCTTCTAATTTTTTTATTTCCATATATAATTTCCTCAGGTTTTATATTTCGTTACGGAATTATCATTATTCATCTGCGAATTCTGTCAAATGTGTCCAGGTTTCCGGATCCTGTGTGACATCGACCTGAATATCATCAAACAGCTCGTCCTGTTGTACATGAATATAGCCCATTTTCATTAACTCCAGGATAGATAGAAAGGTTACGATAACCTGAACTCTGGATGACTGGCTGGTGAGTAGCTGACGAAAACTGAATTTCCGGTGTTCGGCTGCATAGCTTTTCATTGCCAGCATTTTGTCAGAAAGACTGACTTCTTCTTTTTCAATTGTTCCAAATTTGCTTCGGATCGGATCAATCTTTGACTCCTGCTTTTTCAAGATAGACTGATAGATATTGTTGAGTTTCTCCAGAGTCAGTCCGGCGAGAAGTTCTGCCGGATCAACCGGTTCACGATATTTCAATACTTCATCAGGAATGCTGGGGTTTTTATAAAAAACGCCGGCAGCATTATCCATGTAATCCTTCAGTTCATAGGACATGTATTTATACATTTTGTATTCCAGAAGTTTCTGTACAAGTTCCTCGCGGGGATCTTCTTCTTCGCCCTCTTCATTTACTTCTTTTGGAAGTAGCATCTTACATTTGATATCCAGAAGTGTGGCCGCCATGACCATGAATTCGCTCATTGTTCCCAAGTCTTCCTGCTCCATGGAATGCAGATATTCCATATACTGATCTGTGATCTCTACGATTGGAATATCGTAAATGTCTATTTTGTTTTTTTCAATCAGATGGAGAAGAAGGTCAAGAGGACCTTCGAATACATTAATTTTAACAGGTATTGCCATCTTCAGTGTTCCTTTACTGATTTTGTAGATTGGGGATACAGGTTTATAAGAACAAGTTCCCTTGGATTATGGATACGGACAGGAATGGTATGCTCGCCAAGACCGGCACTTACGATCATATGCTGCTTTCCTTTTTTAAATTCCCCACAACAGAATGGTGGAAAGAGCAGGTACTGAGGACAGGTGAGACCATGGTTTTGATCCAGACGCAAAACTCCTCCGTGATAATGCCCTGAAAGAATCAGATCAGCTCCCCAGGAAAAATAAGTATTTCCATATTTGGGATTATGTGCCAGTAATACATGAAATCCCGGTTGGGAAGGTGTACCGATCATCTCTTCCATTGCTGTCAGACTCAAAGCCGGTGAATTCGGTTTGTGATAATATTTGACTGGAAGTTCAAGTCCATGAAATACAAAATCATTTCCCTTCAACTGAACAGATGTATGTTCATTGTGAAGAAAACAAATGCCGGCAGATGTAAGCAGTTTTTCATAGTTTGAATAGAAAATCTCAGTCTCTGGATTGAGGAGCATTTTGTATTCGTGATTTCCAAGTGCATAAAAAACAGGAATCTGATCACAGATCCGGAGCAGCAGACCAGCTGCCGCTTCCAGAGTTTCTGTGTCTCTGCTTACAACCAGATCACCGCAGACCAGAACTGCATCAGGCTGACTGGCAATAATTGCTTTGTATAAAGTCTGGTGATTCTTTCCAAATACAAGGCCATGCAGATCTGCAAGAATGGCGAAAGTAACTTTTTGTTTGCCGGTAAGCCTGGTGCTGGAAATGTTATAAGTACTTATCTTAAAACTTTTCATTATACTCCTTTGTAATACGGATTATTTGCCAAAGCCACAGTTTGGAAAAGTACAGACATCACAGTTCAGACAAAGTCCTCCCTCACCATATGATGCAATTTCATCTGCGCAAATCCGGTCATCGGCCATAATACGGGGAAGAATAAGATCGAATACAGTCCGTCTGGCATACATGACACAGCCTGGAAGACCAAGGATAGGAATGATTTTATCATTATTTTGGTAATAGGAAAGAAGAAGCATGGCACCAGGAAGAACCGGTGCTCCATATGTGACAATTTCTGCGCCGGTATCTTTGATAGCACCGGGGGTACGATCGTCAGGGTCTACACTCATTCCTCCGCTGCAGATCACCATATCGGCACCCTGGTCTATAAAGCTCAGAATATCTGAGGTAATCTGGCTGCGCTCATCCCCAGGCAGTGTCTGCCCCAAAATCTGACATGAGAATTCGTCAAGTTTTTCTTTCAAGACTGGAGTGAAAGTATCTTTGATCAGTCCTTTTTGTACTTCGCTTCCGGTCGTAATGATTCCAACTTTTTTAGAACGGTACGGAAGGATGGAAAAAATCGGTCTTGTTCCGGCCACTTTCTCTGCCTTATCCATTTTGGATTTTTCGATAACCAGAGGAATGATTCTTGTTCCGGCAATTTTATCTCCTTTTTTTACAGGAAAATCCCCATGTCTGGAAGCAATCATCATTTCACCCAGGCTGTTGACTGCAAGCAATGCATCTCGGCGGATTTTGAGTACGCCATCACAGTCGGCAATCAATTCGATCTTTCCTTCTTTGATATCACTGCCGTGCATATGAATATCAGCGGATATACGGTAGAGAATTTCTGCCGCTTCATTTTCGTGAAGAATACCCTCCTGTTTTTCCCAAACATAAAGATGTTCTTTTCCGACGGAAAGAAGTGCCGGAATATCTTCTTCGCGAACGATGTGACCTTTTTTAAAGAGAACACCCTTTTTTTCATCCTTTATAATTTGTGTTATATCATGGCAAAGTACATGCCCGACAGCATCTTCTGTACGAATCTCTTTCATTGCATCCATCTCCTGTTCCTGCGAAATTCTGTCGAAATCACTCTGGAATTGCTGTTTATTTCGTCTACAGCAACCATTTAGATTTTATTATACCTTGAACAGAAGGAAATTGTCAAAATAATTGTTAACACCAGAAAGTACAGAGGGTATCTTTCAGACAATCGGTATATTTTCTGATTCTTATTGAGTCAGAATATATGACCGGTATGCGACCAAGCTCCTTCTGACCGGAAAAATATATGATTTCTCCAGCCTTTTCTCCTTTTTTTACAGGGGCGTTCACAGAGGCAGGATGAATGTATTTTTTGTTTACCGTCGTAATCTTTGTTCCATCGGTACTTAAATAGCGAAAAGTTTTTCCATATTGAACAGCTGCTGATCTGTGAAGTCCTCTTTTTACAGGGATAGCAGGGAGTGACTCCGGAGTGTTATCTTCATAGATGCTGCATCTGGAAAATCCGTAATCCAGAAGAGCTGCGGCATCTTTTAATCTTGCTTTATAATCAGGAGCAGCCATTACCACAGATATCAGTTTCAGGCTATTTCTCTCTGCTGTTGCTGATAGACAAAATCCTGCTTTACTAGTACTCCCCGTTTTGAGTCCTCTGCATCCGGGATAAGTCCGAATCAGTCGATTGGTATTGGTGAGTCCGAATTCTTTGATTCCCTGACTTGTTTCATGGATAATCGTTTCCATCCATATAGAAGAATAATCAAGAATTTCCGGATATTTTACGATGAGTTCCCGACTCATGATCGCAATATCATTTGCGGTTGTGTAATGCTCGTCAGAATCCGTCAGACCACAGCAGTCAATAAAGTGAGTATTTTTCATTCCCAGACGGTCAGCACGCAGGTTCATCTGTGCTACAAATTCCTGTTCTGAACCGGAGATAAACTCGGCCATTGCCACACTGGCATCATTACCTGAGGCAATGACGATACATTTTATAAGCGTTTCTACTGTCTGTATCTCTCCTTCTTCAAGAAAAACCTGTGATCCGCCCATGGATTTTGCATGTGCGCTTGTTGTGACTGGATCAGTCAGGGAAATGTCCCCAGCATGTAAATGGTCAAAAATAAGTATCAATGTCATAATCTTTGTGACACTTGCCGGACTTCTGCGAGTATCTTTATCCTTGGCATATACGAACTGTCCGGTTTCAGCCTCCATAAGAACAGCGCTGGGAGCAGAAAGTTCGGGACCGGATGTGGAATTTTCCTGTCCGGCATAGACAGAGATCATACAGATATGTAAAAGCAGAAAAAAGAAACATAACGGAAGGAAAAGATATTTTTTGCGGAGGATTTTGTTATTTCTCATAAAAATTTTCCTGTCAGGCACTTTAGTATTATTGTAGCGGACAATCATAAAAATATACCTAAGAAACATAAAAACAGTATCTTTCCGCAGTTAAAATCCGCGGAGGATACTGTTTCTGTAAAAAAGCTTCATCCAAATGGATGTCAGAGTAAAGGTGCAAACAGGCGAAGAATACTCTGAAAGGCCCGTATGACAATGTTTCGGTTCCGACAGAAATCAATACTGATCGGATCACAGTAATTGAGTGTTTCCTGAAAGTCAGACAAGATGTCCTGGATAACTTTGTTTTTATAAAACCATACACCATTTTCAAAATGCAGATACAGACTGCGGTAATCCAGGTTGATTGTTCCAACGACGGCGATTTCATCATCGCAGACGAAAGACTTTGCATGAAGGAAACCTGGCTGGTATTCATAAATATGAACACCTGCCTCCAGAAGTTGTTCATAATAAGACTGTGTCAATAAGAAGACCATTTTTTTATCAGGAATCCCTGGTGTCATAATACGGACATCAACGCCACTTTTGGCTGCCAGACAGAGAGCCGTCATCATTTCATTATCAATGATCAGATAAGGCGTGCAGATATATACATATTTGCGGGCACGGTTAATGATGTTGAGGTAAACATTTTCACCAACAATTTCTCCATCAAGAGGTGTATCACTGTAGGGCTGTACATATCCGTCACTTTCAAATGAGTCTGGATGAAAATGATGTGGCAGATGCAGTTCATGTTCAATTGGCTTGGACGAATTGGCAATTACATTCCACATGTGCAGGAACATAACGGTCATATTCCAGACAGCTTCTCCTTTCAGTATGACTGCCGTATCTTTCCAGTGACCAAAACGACGCTTCTGATTAATATATTCATCAGCAAGGTTAATTCCGCCGGTGAATCCTGTTTTACCATCAATAACACAGATTTTACGATGATCACGATTATTTTGAACGATATTCAGAAGCGGACGAAATGGATTAAAAACCTGGCATTGAATACCTTTTTCGCGAAGAAAGCGTTCATAATGATAGGGAAGTGTTGTGAGGCATCCAAAACCATCATAAATCAGGCGGACGTCAACTCCTTCGGTTGCTTTTCGTTCAAGAATATCCAGAATCGTTCGCCACATCACGCCATCATTGATAATAAAATATTCGATGTAGATATAATGTTCTGCCTGCTCCAGTTCACGAACAAGCACAGGGAACATATCATCTCCTACCTGGAAATATTCAGCAGTTGTATTAGTGTGAACTGGGAAACTGGAGTATTGATGAATATATCTGGACTGGACTGCCGCAGATTGAGAGGATTCCTCAAGACTTCTGGCGACATCAGGATCCTGTTTCATATAGGGAAGGCTTTCCTCCTGAACCTGTGCATATTTATTCTGGATTGCCTGTGCAATTCTGGATTTACCAAAAAGTATATACAACATAACTCCTAAAACAGGGAGACAGAGAATCAGAATCGTCCATCCGAGTTTATAAGACGGATTGATCTTTTTGTTTACGATCCAGAGTACGACCAGGATGCTGATCATACTGATTACATGCGAAATATATTTTGAATATGCTGCCAGTCTCCATGCGGTGATCAACAACCATGTAAGCTGAAGCATCAGCGCAACTGCAACATAAAAAATTCGATTAAATAATAACTGTAAGATTTTCTTGAAGGTATGAATGATACGATGCATAAATGTCCCTTTTTATTGTTTTACAGTATTGTTAATTTAGTGACGATTCATAAATCTTAAAAATCCCTGACGGAATTGTCGTCAGGGATTTTTGCGCACAATTAATTATATTTACGTTTTCTTGCGGCTTCAGATTTTTTCTTACGACGAACGCTTGGTTTCTCGTAATGCTCTCTTTTGCGGATTTCCTGCTGGATACCTGCTTTTGCACAGCTTCTCTTGAATCTGCGAAGAGCGCTATCTAAAGTCTCGTTTTCTTTTACGATAACGTTTGACATAGACTCACACCTAACCTCCCTCCAGTTGTAGATTGTGCTAAAATACAACTGTCTGGGTATTTTTCTTGCACGAATGTTATTATATAACATAGCTGTAACATTCGTCAACATTTTTTGGCTAAATTTAGAAAAAAATTATTTCATCAAAAAACAGTTCTTATTAGTGGAGCTGCTGTTCCAGAATTCCAGCTGCTGCTTTTACTGCTTCGTCTGCCTTTTCCGGATTTTTTCCACCAGCCTGAGCCATGTTTGGACGACCGCCGCCGCCACCGCCTACGATCGCTGCGACACCTTTAATAAGATTTCCAGCGTGCGCTCCTGCTTTCTGAGCTGCATCTGTAGCCATAGCAAGAAGGTTTACTTTACCTCCGTTTACAGCTGCAAGAACAACAACACCTTCTCCGATCTTTTCTTTGAGCTGATCTCCAAGATCACGAAGTCCGTTCATATCAACGCCCTCAACCTTGGCTGCAAGGAGTTTTACGCCTTTAACATCAACGATCTGGTTCATAACATCACCGAGAGATCCCTGAGCCAGTTTGCTCTTGAGAGATTCATTCTCGCTCTGGAGAGATTTTACTTCTGCCTGAAGATGTGTGATCTTCTCAGTAATTTCTGCAGGCTGTGCTTTGAGTGCTTTGGCAACTTCCTGAAGCATAGTCTCCTGTTTTTTATAGTATTCAATAACGCCGTTTCCTGTCAACGCCTCAATACGACGCACCCCTGCTGCAATACCTGCCTCAGATACGATTTTGAAGAGCATGATGGAACTTGTGTTTTTAACATGTGTACCACCACAGAGTTCTTTTGAGAAATCACCCATGGATACAACACGTACTTTCTGATCGTATTTTTCACCGAACAGAGCCATTGCACCGGATTTCTTTGCTTCTTCAATATTCATAACGTCTGTTACTACAGGAAGAGCAGCCTGAATCTCTTTGTTTACAAGTGTTTCTGTCTGCGCAATTTCCTCTGGAGTCATAGCCTGGAAGTGAGCAAAGTCAAAACGGAGTCTGTCCGGAGTTACCAGAGAACCTTTCTGTTCCACGTGAGAACCAAGAACAGTCTTGAGTGCTTTCTGAAGAAGATGTGTTGCACTGTGGTTTTTCTCTGTGTCACGGCGGGCCTGCTCGTTAACCTTAAGGGTTACAGTCTCTCCTGTGGAAAGCATTCCGGATTCCATACGTCCGACATGACCGAATTTACCGCCACGAAGTTTGATGGTATCTTCTACTACAAATTTACCGTTTGCTGTTTCAATTACACCGCAATCACCTTCCTGTCCACCCATGGTAGCGTAGAATGGTGTCTCTTTTACAAATACAGTACCTTTCTGGCCTTCCACCAGAGAAGTTACGATTTCTTTTTCAGTTGTGAGAACTGTAATCTCGGAATCATAAGTAAGATGATCATATCCCTCGAATTTAGTGGTTACGTTAACATCGATCTCATCATATACAGTGGCGTCAGCTCCCATATAGTTGGTTACTTCACGTGCGGTACGTGCTTTGACTCTCTGTTCTTCCATTGCTTTCTGGAAGCCTTCTTCGTCGATTCCATAGCCTTTTTCTTCAAGGATCTCTTTGGTAAGGTCAAGTGGAAATCCGTAAGTATCATACAGTTTGAATGCATTTTCTCCGGAAAGAGTTTTTTCTCCGGCAGCCTTCATCTCTTCCTCCATGTCGCCGAGGATGCGAAGTCCCTGATCGATAGTTTTGTTGAACTGATTTTCTTCGTTAGTCAGAACTTTAAAGATGAATTCTTTCTTTTCTTCCAGTTCCGGATATCCGGCCTTGGAACCATTGATCACTTCTGCACTGAGTTTTGCGAGGAAGCTTCCCTCGATTCCCAGAAGACGTCCATGACGTGCTGCACGACGGATCAGACGGCGGAGTACGTATCCACGTCCCTCATTGGTCGGCATGATACCATCAGAGATCATAAATGTAGCAGAGCGGATATGGTCTGTGATCAGACGGATGGATACATCATCCTGATAGTTTTTTCCATATTCTTTGCCGGCAATCTCACATACCAGGTTACGAAGTGCACAGATGGTATCTACGTCAAAGATAGAATCAACATCCTGTACAACAACAGCCAGACGTTCAAGGCCCATACCTGTATCAATATTTTTCTGTTTCAGAGTTGTATAATTTCCGTTGCCATCGTTTTCGAACTGAGTGAATACATTGTTCCATACTTCCATGTAACGGTCGCAGTCACAACCTACGGTACAGCCAGGTTTGCCACAACCGTATTTTTCCCCACGGTCATAATAGATTTCAGAACATGGGCCACATGGACCTGCACCATGTTCCCAGAAATTATCTTCTTTACCAAAACGGAAAATTCTGTCTGCCGGGATTCCGATTTCTTTATTCCAGATATCAAAAGCCTCATCATCGTCCTGATACACAGATGGATAAAGTCTGTTTGCATCCAGACCGACAACTTCTGTCAGAAATTCCCAGGACCAGTGGATTGCTTCTGTTTTGAAGTAATCTCCAAAAGAGAAATTACCAAGCATCTCAAAGAATGTACCATGACGTGCTGTTTTTCCAACGTTTTCGATATCACCGGTACGAATACATTTCTGACATGTGGTGACTCTTGTTCTAGGTGGTTTCTCTGCACCTGTGAAATATGGTTTCAGTGGAGCCATACCTGCATTGATCAGCAGGAGGCTCTTGTCTCCCTGTGGTACCAGGGAAAAGCTTTTCATTACGAGATGTCCTTTACTCTCCATGAAATCAAGGAACATCTGACGAAGTTCGTTTACTCCGTATTTCTTCATGATTCTTTCCTCCTAAAAGAAAGTATATAAATACTTATTATTTGGCATAAACTCTGTTAAATTTCTTTTTGCCTCGCTTGAGGACAACTCCATCACCTGTAAGGGTATCTTTGGAAACCGTGTGTTTGATGTCTGTGATCTTCTCACCATCAATGGAAACACCACCCTGCTCGATTGCACGACGACCCTCAGAACGTGTCGGAACAAGACCTGCTTTGATCAGCATGGTAATAAGGTCAATGGTTCCTTCTTCTGCGAAGTCTTCATCAGTCAGTTCTGTGGTCGGCATATGTGCAGTGTCAGCTCCGCCAGAGAAAAGTGCTCTTGCGCCTTCCTGTGCTTTCTTGGCTTCTTCTTCACCATGAACCAGGTTGGTCAGTTCATATGCAAGGATTTCTTTGGCTTTGTTTAACTGACTTCCTTCCCATGTTGCCATCTCGTCGATCTGCTCAAGCGGAAGGAATGTAAGAAGACGCATGCATTTGATAACGTCTGCATCATCCACATTTCTCCAGTACTGATAGAAATCAAATGGAGATGTCTTGTTCGGATCAAGCCATACAGCACCAGACTGTGTCTTACCCATCTTCTTGCCTTCTGAGTTCAGAAGAAGTGTGATGGTCATAGCGTATGCATCTTTGCCAAGTTTACGACGGATCAGTTCTGTACCGCCGAGCATGTTGCTCCACTGATCATCCCCGCCAAACTGCATGTTGCAGCCGTATTTCTGATATAACATATAGAAGTCATAACTCTGCATGATCATGTAGTTGAATTCAAGGAAGCTAAGCCCTCTTTCCATACGCTGTTTATAACATTCAGCAGTAAGCATACGGTTTACTGAGAAATGTGCGCCTACATCACGAAGCAGATCTACATAGTTCAGATTCAGAAGCCAGTCCGCATTATTAACCATCAGTGCCTTTCCGTCAGAAAAATCAATAAAACGAGACATCTGTTTCTTGAAGCAATCAATATTGTGCTGGATGGTTTCTTTGGTCATCATCTGACGCATATCAGTTCTTCCTGATGGATCTCCGATCATACCGGTACCGCCACCGAGAAGTGCAATCGGACGATTGCCTGCCATCTGCAGACGTTTCATCAGGCAAAGAGCCATAAAATGTCCTACATGAAGACTATCGGCGGTAGGGTCAAAGCCGATATAAAAAGTTGCCTTTCCATTGTTTACCATTTCTTTGATTTCATCTTCATCTGTTACCTGGGCAATCAGGCCTCTGGCCTTCAATTCTTCCCATACTGTCATAATAAATTCCTCCTGTAATGAAATGCAGAAAAGTTTTGGCACAGTATATTCTGCATGCTATGGTATTAAAAAAGCCCGGTTCCTGTCCGTTTAGGACGAGAACCGGGTCCCGTGATACCACCTAAATTCGCAGGAAAAATTCCCGCCTCATTGAGCACGATAACGAGTGCCGATCCGTCGCAGCCTACTGAAATTTTCGGTACGAAGCTCCAGGATGTATTCACGTAAGTTCTGCATGTGCCTCTCACCAGCCGGCTGCTCTCTGTCTGCTTCCCTTAGGCTACTTCTTCCCTTCAAAGCCATTGTAATATACTTCTAAAAGTATACAAATTGATAAAAAATTTGTCAAGAGCGTTTTGCTACTCTTTTAACAACTTAAAGTGACAAAACATTTCTACTGAGCAGAAACATCTGCCTCAGAAAGCATGAAGCCCTGACGAACTTTCTGCATAAGTGTTTTGGCTTTGTCAACAGTTGTCTGATCAGGAACCATAACATAAGCTTTCTGACTCATGGAATATGGCTTCTGTGTATCCCCTGTACCGTCTACACTGTAGGAAAGAACCTGCCAGCTGCCGCCCTCATCGAGCTGCTGTTTTACCAGAGAGGTAATAACATCATATGGAATATTTGTTTCAAAACATCCGGAAAGGCTGTCCAGAAGTGAAAGATAATTTTTCAGGATATCAGGAGATGTTGCCTTATTGATAACACCCTGAATTACTTTCATCTGGTCTTTGCCTCGCTGACGGTCACCGGCAGAAAATGCATATCTTTCGCGGCAGAAAGCAAGAGCCTGATCACCATTTACCTGATTAGGACCTTTAGTAAAATGATAACCGGAACTGTTCTGTGTCGTAAAATCATAATCAGAATCAACGGTAATTCCGCCAAGTGCATCAATGATCTGCACAAATCCGGCAAAATTCAGGCGGAAATAATAATTGATATCTGTATCATAAAGCATATTCAGCGTATCCATACATACGTTGATACCATAGATTCCTGCATGTGTAAGTTTATCCGGTATTCCATTGGAAATAGAAAGTGGTACATAATAATCTCGTGGGGTGGAAATCATCAATACCTGTTTGGTCCGCGCATTGACTGTAAGGACGATATTTACATCACTTCGACTTGAAGCTGTAATATCGCCCCGTGTATCGATACCACTGACAAAAATCGTATAAATCTGATCTGTTACAGCTGCATCCTGGGTTGTGTCTGAAGAATCCTCTGCCTGTACATCTGTCTGAACCGGTGCCGGAGTATTACGTTCTACCAGTTTTTCTACCTGTTCAGATGCAATTTCACGGATCTGAGAAGAAAAGCTTGCATAATTGTCAATTTCATCAAAAACATCCAGATATGCTCTGTTAAGAACGATTGCCTGACAGTCACCTTTCAGAAGTCCATCGGCAAGTTCTGTAAGGCTGCTGTATTCTTTGGTACTTACTTCCCCACCGGTCTCACTTGCCATCTGTTGTAATGCAGTGTCTGTGTTTTCTCGATCGAGATCTGCCAGAATACCAAATGAATAACTGGCTGCATCCATAAGGCTCTGGGCTGCATCATCCTGTTTGACATATACATTGATTTCGGTGATCTCTTTATTAACACCTGTAATATCATCAAGTGCAGATACTGTTTTATAAATATAAAAACTTGCAATTCCAAGAACGGCAAGAATGATAACCATCAATATGATTCCAATCCAGAAACGAATCTGTTTACGGAATTTTCGAATCAGAAGATGATCGATCAGAAGTAAAACAAGTAATACTGCAAATACGATACCAATGTACTTGGCAGAAAGCAGGTTTGTATAGAGCAGCAATACAGTAAACGCTATTTCTGCAACAAATAGTAAAATAGTTAAGATGATTCCTGGCATGCGATCCTGTTTTTTGGTTATTCTCATTTTTTCACATCCTGTTTGATTATTCAACAATTACAGTCAGTACTGCATTGTTGGAAATGTTGTTTTGTGAGTCGATTACATAGTAAGTACATTTGTATGTCCCCGGAACTGCAGAATTAACTTCACCTGTGATCTGTACCTTCCGCCAGAGCGCATATGCATCATCGGAATCATCTTTGATCTCACTGACATAGGACAACAGATCTACAGAGGTTCCCACCGGAACTTTGATCAAATAATCCGTAAGATAAATCCTTGGATTCTGATCAGGCATAGTATTTGCTTCCGCTTCCTGTTTCTCTTTTTCTGCCGCAGCCTCATCAACTTCCGGAGTAGGAGTTGGCGTTTCTTCAACAACAGCAACATCTGCATTCTCTTCTGCATGATCGGCAGCCTCTGGATTTTCACTCTGCTCAGCATCTACACCAGTTGTCGCCGCAGAATCTGCATTATCGGTTTTTTCTCCAAAAGCAGATGTTCTGGTCCTTCTGTATCTGCATTCATTCGCATAAAGCCTACGCCTCCGGCGAGACCAATACATACAACGAGCAGAAGTGCAACCCATTTTTTGGACATAATCTATCACTGCTCCTTATTTCTTTTCGGTTTTCTTGTCACCGTACTTGCCATAATACTTACCATAATACTTACCATAATACCCCTGCTTGCTCATGTCAACCTTATTTAATATTACACCAAGTATTGGGCAGTTACATTTTTCAAGCTGGCCTTTTACATCCTGAGCGAAACGATAACTGATTACACCGGATTCCAAGACTATGATGGATCCGTCACATTCATCTGCAATGACTGCACTGTCAATAACACTTCCAAGTGGCGGTGTATCAATGATCACATAGTCATAGACTTTTCTGATCGCAGATAAAAATCGTTTGAAATATTTGCCGCCGAGAAGTTCTGCCGGGTTTGGCGGAACAATTCCTGCATAAATAATATGAAAACGTGGAACATTTGTAGCACAAATAACATTTTCAATCGTTTCCTGATGGGAAAGAAGATGTGACAGTCCCTTGATCTCCTCTCCTTCTACTTCTGTACGTCCCATAAGCACAGATTTACGAAGGTCAGCATCAATAAAAAGAACTTTTTTTCCTGAATCTGCCAGAGATAAAGCAAGATTCAGAGAGACTGTACTTTTTCCTTCATTTGGTGTACAGCTTGTAACTGCGATCACTTTTTTGTCTTCGCCACAGAATAAAAGGTTTGTACGTAATGATTTATAGGATTCGTTTGCACTGTAATCCAGTTCCTGACGATAAATATTAACTTCTTTCATGATTATCTTCTCCCTCTGGCTTTTTTCTGTTTCTGTTTTTTCTTTTTCTTTTTACGATCTGTTTCAGTTAACGGGATCGTACCCAGAACACTGAGACCAAGATATTTTTCGACATCTTCCTGTGTCTTCACAGTATCGTTGGAAATATATGCGATCAAGATGATCGCAACAGACAAGAGTACGCCAAGGAGTACACCGATAATACCATTTTTACTGATACTTGGACTTGACTGCTGATCCGGAATGTTCGCTGTTTCAACAACATTTACGGCATCAATATCCATTACATTTTTAATATGGTTTGCAGCAACATCTCTGATAGCATTGGCAATTTTGCATGCTTCATAAGGGTCTGCATCTGTTACAGTGATTGAAAGAATACGAGTATCTGTTGCAGAATCTACTGTCATTTTTTTCAGAAGTTCTTCATGTGTGAGATCACACCTTCAGTAACTGTACGGCTTTTGATCAGTTCTGCATAGTCTTTTGTCAGAGACAAACTTGTCTGCATATCCTGCTGAGTAAGTGTATTGTTGTCCTGCTTACTTAACACGTACATTTTTGTAGTAGATTCATATTGTGGCGTAATAAAAAGAATTGTTCCACCAATAAAAGCAAGTCCTGCAATGATTCCTGCCAGAAGAATGATCCAGAACTTGTTTAATAATACATGGAATAATTCTAACACATCAATTTCAATATCGGTATTGTCTTGTAAATTCTGCTGTTCCATTTTATCTTCCCTTCCTACGCTGTGCATCCGCAATTATTTTTTGTGGATTTCTTATGAAAAGCTGGTTTGCATAAGAATCTCCTTCTTTTTTTGAAACATAATCATAAGCTTCACCAATTCGTGATATCCGTTCTTTGGTTCCATGACAGTCAGAACCGACAAAACTAAGCAGATCCTGTTTCATAAGCTTTTTACAGTATCGTTTGGTACCAAATCCGTCTTTTCCAATGATACTGTCGGCATTCACCTGCATAAGCGCACCGAGATCTGCCATTTCTTCAACAAATCCGATATCTTTTCGCATACATTCATAACGTTCGATATGTGCTACAATTGGTTTGTAACCATGAGAAAGCAATGAATATAAACGTTCTCGGATATAGCTTGCTTTTGTGCTTCCCGAAAATTCTGTAAGAACATAACGGGAACCGACCATTGTGTGTACTTCTCCGCTGCGAAGCATCTCTACCATTTCCATATTAGAATGAAATTCGCATCCGAGATATACGTGAAGATCAGGTGCAACTTTTCTAGCCAGCTGTTTTAATACCAAAAACTGGTGCTCCACTGTTTTAATGGGAGTTTCAAACATCTGAAGCCTGTAATGGGGAGTTGCAATAATATTGCGTACACCCTGTCTGTATTCCATCTGAAGCATTTTGTATGCTTCTTCTGCGCTCGAAGCTCCGTCATCAACCGAAGGAACAATGTGACAATGTATGTCAAACAGTCCCTTATCAGGCATATTCTATCCTCTCCTTTTCCTGCTTTTTGCTTTTATAAGCAATATTAACATTCGAATTGTAGCTCATTTCAATTCCCTTTTCAACAGAATTTTCATATATATGCGAAGAATAAAAATTTCAACCTTTTTTTCGACAAAAAATCAGTTTCAGCATTTTGTATAATTTCATTCTGCTGTTTTTATATATAATGCACATCATACTAAGAAAGCGCTACCTTTCCACCCGTTTTCCGTCTCTTTCTTCCGGCGCGCCTTTAAAGCTACCGTTTCCGCCAGCCTTTGCGCTCTGTATCTGCCTCCTGCTGCCATTATGCCAGTTTCTCTACCTCCTCCGTAAACCGTTCTGCTGCCGTATGGTATCCATGAATACGGCGCGGGTAATTGTTTATCCAGTCCTCTATACTCTGTACCTCCTCCTCTGTCTTTCCGTCAAAATCCGTCCCCTTTGGTACTTTCCGGCGCACCATTTTATTTGTTACCTCGTTTGTCCCTCTCTCCCAGCTACTATACGGGTGGCAGTAATATAGCTTTGTCCTGTTGCCCTCTCCCAATACAGACTTTTCCAGCGCCTCACAATATGCAAACTCGCTGCCGTTGTCTACGGTAATGGTCTTGAATACCTGTTTAAAAAGTTCTCCCCATTTCCTTTCTAACCTATCCACTGCGGCTACTACTGCCTCTGCTGTGTGGTCTGGCAGTTTAAATATTATCTCGTCCCTCGTCTTGCGCTCTGTCAGTACCAGCAGAGTATTTTTAGACTTTCCGCGCTTTCCTATTACGCTATCCATTTCCCAATGCCCAAATTCTTCCCTTTTGTCTATCTCCTCCGGGCGCTTCTCTATACTCTCTCCGGCGTTGGCTCTGGCCTGCTGCTTCTTTACTTTATGATAGCCCCGCTTTTTATTCTTCTTTACTGGCAAATCTTTATTTGTCAGCTTAAGGAAAATCCCCTTATCAATGTAACTGTAAAGCGTAGTAACGCATATTGTAGTTGAAAACTCCCCCTCTTTCCCCTGCGCTTTCAATTCTCCCAGAACGGCAGCCGGGCTATAATCCTCGTTTACTATCTTATCCTCTATGTAATTTGCATAGGCTATATCGTTGCCTATTTTAAGCTGTGTGCCACGCACTTTTAAATTTTCCTCGCAGCGTTTCTGGGCTATATCCGGGCTATACCGTTCTTCCTCCGTCCAGTCACTATTGCGGTGTATGTATCTGCCCCTCTTAAGCTCGTTGTAAATCGTACTGCGGTGTACGTGCAGCTGCGCGGCAATTTCCCTTTTGCTATGCCCCGCTTTTAATAATGCCTCTATTTTTATCCTGTCAGCTTTTGTAAGTTGCCTGCTCCCTTTCTTATTTGCCATTCTGGTATCCCTCTCTTTGGTAAATTTTTGCACGACAAAAGCCGCAGGCTCTTTTACAAGTCTGCGGCTCCCGTGGTCTTACTTACTTGCAGCATTTCCTACAAGGCGCGTATTTCTTTTTTGCTTGGCTTAATGGTATTGCTTTCGGGTTCTTCATCCCGGAACAATCAGGCTTAATATGGTACTTTTTACTGCTGCGGTCTACGTATACGACTGTTTCCCCGGCTGGCTCCTGTGCGCTGCCTCTCTGTTCGTCTACGATAATATCAAGCTCTATATTGCACCCAAACGTATGTACCCCCCCCCAGAAATTTCTAACAATTTCGCTTCATATCTGGCTTTTGGGTATCTATTTGCTAAATCTTTAGACAATTCCGCAGACAGATAGCCTAAAACCTTATCGCCCCATTTTACATACGCGGCAGGCTCTCCATTGTATACGGTTTTTTCTATCTGTATTTCCTCGTCCCCTGTCATTCTGCTTAAAATATCCTGTCTGCTTTCTCCGTCGTCGTTGCAGTACGTAACTCCTACTACTTTTGTCCTTATTGTCTCCGCAATTCTGCTGCCGGATACCGGGCGCGTAGCCTCTCTTGCTGGCTTTCCCGTCTCCGTTTCTTTATCTGCGCTCTTTTTGCCTAAAAAAGCGCATACTGCTGCAATCACAATGCAGCCTACGCCTCCGGCTATATTCCCAGACGGCAGCGCCACAATACCGCTTACAGCAAACAGCGCCGCAACTCCATAAAGTACAATTTTTTTCTTTGCCATAATAAGCCCTCTCTTTCGCCTTTATTTCAATTCTAAAATTTCATCAGCAGAAGCGTTAAGCTCCCTGCATATCTTTGTAAATATTTCCAGTGTAGGGACGTGCGCCCCATTCTCCCAGCGACTTATATCCTTTTGGTGGACTTGCAGGCGTTCCGCAAGTTCTTTTTGAGAAACGCCCGCCGCTTTTCTTGCCTTTCTGATATTCTCGCCTATCATGTTTCCCCTCTTTTCTCACGCGCTCTGATTATAAGCGCTACGCATAGCTTTATGGCTCCCACAGTCACCAAAAAGATACCTAACTTTAAAATCATGCTCTTTACTCGGCTTTCCGTTTGTGGTATATTTTTTATAGGCGGCGGGCTTTCGCCCGCCTTGGTGCTTATTCTAACAGCTTTCCTATTATGATAAGTACCGTTCCTACGATTAAGTCTATCAGTGCATTGACCGCTAAATCTTGCCACTTGATAGGCTTTTTCTTATGTTTCTTTTTCTTACCCAACGTGCCGTTTCTCCTTTCCAGTGCTTTGCGCTTATTTGTTTTGTCCTCCTCTCTATGCTCTTTATTATATACCAACTTTGGTATATTGTCAACGTGTTTTTTCACTTTCGGACAAAAAAATAAGGGCGCGCCGTCCTCTTAAGAACGACACGCCCGCGCTTATGCCAGCTTAGTACAGTAATCCAGAGATACCCAGCCTGCGCCGCTTTTCAGCCTGCCCCAGCCTGCGGTACTTCCCTGCCCGGCTTTCTCCTCTACTATCGTAAATACGCCTTTCCCGGTATATTTCCCGGTCTTTGCATAGTTTGTGCCTGCTCCCGTTCTGATATTCAAATCTGAAATATCTATTTTCACAGTATAAGGCACTGTTGCCGCTGGTTTCTGCGGCTCTGGTTCTGCCTCCTCGGTTTTCTTCCCTGCATACTTATTGTAAAAGCTCTGGCCGTACTCTGCCCGCTTTTTCTGGACTGCTTCGCTCTGGTCTGCTGGTTTTTCGTATCCTAAAAGCACAGCGTCAGAGGCCGCCCGCACAGACGTTGCCGCCGTCAGCTTTTCCATAACAGACTTGTACCCCTGCAATTCCTGCCAGAGAAAAGCAAGCTGCATATCCAGATTTCCGATAGACGCGCCCGCCGCCTTTGCATAGTCATATAAAGCCTGTTTCCGGCTGTAGTACGTCCACTGCGCCAGCCCGTAGCCTGCGCTGTCATGCACAAAATTAGTATAGCTGCCATTATCTACCGCAGCTGTATACTCCTCGTCACTCATTCCCAGCTTTGTACTGTAGGAATTTTGCAGGTTATTTGCTGCAAGCCCGCTTTCCGCGTACAGGTTCCCCATAAGCCCGGCAGCGGCATAAGCATTTAGCCCTTTTCCAGTCAGAAACTCCCAGATTATGCTTTCTGTGTCTCCTCCGTCTGCCGTTCCGGTTTCGGCCGTTCCCGTCTCGCTCCCTGCAATCTTTATGCAGTAATCCAGAGATACCCAGCCTGCGCCGCTTTTCAGCCTTCCCCAGCCTGCGGTACTTCCCTGCCCGGCTTTCTCCTCTACAATCGTGAATACGCCTTTCCCGGTATATCCCCCAGTCTTGGCATAATTAGTGCCTGCTCCTACTCTTATGTTAAGGTCGTCAATTTCAACCTTTACTTTATATGAGCCTGCGCCCTGCGGGTTCTGCTGCGGCTCGGTAACTCCGGCTCCGCTAATCAGCCCTCTAAACTCGTCCCATTTGTGCGCTGTTGCGTTATAGACATACGGGTTAGGGCAAATCTTCCCGGTAACATCATAATGCCGGATAACGCGGGACGCAGGAACGCCGTACTTATCCATTAAGTATCTTGTAAGCTCCGCCGCCGCCTTTACGGTCGCGTCCTCAAAATACCAATCCTTATCCTCTGCTCCCAGATGTGCCGTATTTTTCTTTCTTACGCACAGCTCAATACCTATGCTGTTTGTATTCCGGCACTCCGCATGTTTGTAGCTCTTTGCTCCACAATGCCATGCTATATCTTCGTCCGGTACGCTCTGCCATATTTCCCCGGAAAATCCAACGTAGTAATGCGCAGAAGCTCCTATATACTGCCCCGCGTAATACTGGCAGTTTGCCTTTGCTCCTCCCAACGCTCCGACGTAATGGATAACAATATATTTTATCCTGCCTGTATCGTTTGCGTCTGTAAAATTGTATGGTGTAAGCAGTTTATTTATCTGCATATTATACGCTCTCCTCTCCCCAAAAGCCCATTTCGTCTGCATTATGAGAATTTCTAAACTCCCGCAGCTCCTCCGGTGTCATTTTCGCTACCTTTTCCCGCAAGCTCTTAATTTCTTCCTGCGTCATTTCCTTAGTGCTTTCGCTTTTGATTTCTGCCATGCTATTACCCCGCTTTTCTTCATTCAAAAAAGCGCCTGCGGTTTCCCGCAAGCGCCCGGTTCTTTGTCTTACTCCTCTGTGTCGTCCATTTCTACCTCTGTTTCCACCTCAACGCCGATATTGGCGCTGTCTGTCAGCCCCTCTCCGATTATGTAGGCCACCACAGAAGCCCCGGCCATAATCAGCGCCGTTACCTGTGTCGCGGTGTTCTCCGCTCCTCCCGTGGCTACAATCATCATGGAAACGAACGACGCTACCGCCGTCCACAGCTTTCTACTTGTCAGCTTTCTTACCCAGTTAATACCTTTCATGTTCTTTCAGTCCTTTCTTAAATATTCTGGGCTATCATATAGATAAGCCCCGTTGCCAGCGCGCCTACCACGATACCCACAACGGTATCAAGCGCCTTTTTCTTTAATTCTCTCCATGCGTCGCCCGGCTCCTCCTCTAACCGCTGGATACGCTTACTTTGCTCTTTCTGCTCTGCTAACATATCCTGCATTTGAATTACCAGCTTTTCAATAGAGGTCGTCAGCCTGTGAATTATGCTGTCTCGCCTTACTTTCTTGTGCGTCGCCCTGTGCTTATATCCCACAAAGTCTATACCGTTCTTCGCTGATAAAATCGTTGTTTTCGGGTTAAGCTCCAATTTCAGCCGTTCCCTTAAAAACTTCTCAATCTCCGCCAGCCATTCCCGCAGCTGGTACTTGTCCGGGCTAAGTATTATAAAATCGTCCATATATCGGACGTAATACTTTGCTCCCAGCGTGTGCTTTATGTACTGGTCTAAGATATTCAGATAAGTATTGGCAAATAGTTGACTGGTAAGGTTCCTTACGGGTATCCCTATCCCGTCCGGCATGGTTCCGTTGTGGTCTATAATCCTCTCGATAAGGGTAAGCGCTGCCTCGTCTTTTATCAGGTTCCTTATCTCTGCCTTAAGCGTTTCGTGGTCGATACTTTGAAAATAATGGTGTATAGCATTATAGGAACGCACCGCCTTTTCGTCGATTTCAACGTAATCTATGGCTTTTACAGGTATCCCGATATTCCGTAGCGCACAACGCGGGCTGCCTATCCCTCCAAACAGTTCCAAAATCTGTACCACGCTTTTCCCTCTCTTTCGTCTGCCAGTAAAAATTATTCGTTATCAGCATTTCCCGGCTGAATACCAGATACATCCCCAGCGGTACTGTCAATACCGCTATTGTCGCGTCTCCGTCCAGCAGCCATACCGCAAACGCTGTAAAGGCCAGCACTGCTATGCCCGTTAATTTCTGCTTGATAAAATACCAGCGCCTCTGCCTGCGCAGCTTCTCCCGCCTGCGCCTGTGCCTCTCCGCTCTCTTATGTTCTGCTATTGCCTCTGTGCTGTCGGTAAGTATAATGACCGCGTACCTCATTCTCTGCCTCTCCTCCTGCGGCGGCGCTCTTATCTGCTTCACTGCCTCCGCGCTCCTACTCTGGCGTATATTTACTGTGTTGGCGCTTTTCGCATTAAAAAAGCTGCTTAAAAACCTGTTGACCTGCCACATACTCTATAGCTGGTATGACCGCTGCTATTTTTCCACAGTATACAGATACGGCTATTTGCCTGCCGTCCTCTGCCGCAGGTCTGCCAAACCTGCTACAAATACGCCTTGCTGGAATTGAACCAGCGCCCCGCCTCGTCCGGCTGCGGTATTCTTCCACTAAATTAAAGGCGCTTACTGGCGGCAACCGCCGCCGTCGCTTACTAAAAGAGAAATCCCTTATCAACTAAAAACTTTATCCAATCGCAGCCCGTAACATCTTCTTGCTGTATGAAGCTGTAAAAATCTTCTCTCGTTGTTACTCCGTCCTTATCCATAAAACGCTTTGCGTTCTCTGCCGCATTTGTTTGAAATACGTATTCTGCGTAAAATGTCTTTTCTGCTGTTCTGTAATCGTTTCTCCCTCCTGGCATTCTCATTTCTACTACTACCATTGGCCTATTGCTCTTTTTGCCTCTCGTTTTTCTAAGTACCACGGCCTCACTGAATAACCAACCGTTCCAGCCTCGACGCATAGGCGCAAATTGTGTGCGCGGAACCTGCACCAAATCTCCCGGCTGCATTTTTTCGTAGTTCGCAATTTTCATGGTTTTCCACCCTTTCTTTTCCTTTGGTTAAAGTGTTTTCTGTGCCTTGTCTGCGCTATAAGTTTCCTGCGTGGCTCCGCAGCGGGTAAGCTCTTTATAAATCGTGTCCCTATGCACTCCCAGCGCCGCCGCTATCTCAATTACCCTGCTGCCCGCCTTGCTCATATTCTCTATGGTCTGTCTGTCCTTATAGCACAGTCTTTTGTATTTTCTCGCCACCGCTCCCGCTCCTTTCTGGGTAAAAAAAATTAGCGCGTCCAGAGATTTTTAGTCTCTAAACGCGCTTTTCATTTTCCCGTATATAAAAAAATGAAATCCGGCTTGAGATTTAATATCTCCTGTCGAATTTCATTCTAAAACTTATCTATATATGCGAAGAAAAATTATGTGGAAATAAAAATTGTTTCTCTTCGCAGATAATTGTAAGTAACGCATAAAGCTTTCATTGCATAATATGAAGTGTAAACAAAACCTGGAGGATTTACTATGAGTGATTTAGCTGCTACAAATTGTGGATGCGGTGATGAAAGATGCGGATGTAATAACAACTGTGGCTGTGGCAATGGAAACAGTCTTTTTGGAGATAACTCCTGTAATTGTATTCTCTGGATCATCTGTCTGATGTGTCTGTGCGGAAACAATGGATGTGGAAACGGATGCGGCTGCAGCAATGGCAATGATTCCTGCTGGATCATTATTGTACTGCTCCTGCTCTGTGGTGGATGTGGCAATAACGGTTGTGGCTGCTGATATCTTTGGGAGGCAGAGGTTATTTCCTCTGCCTTTTCTGTGTATGCTGTGAAGAATGTATGCCTGCTTTTTTGTCAGGAAAATGTTTCGTGTCTTTTTTCTTCTTTTCAAAACACTCGAGATCGATTTCATAAAATGCATTTCCATTTATAATAAGTTTTTCTTTTTTCATATTCAGAAAATCCTTTTATTTGTTGAGATAATTTATAGTATGTCAAATCTTATTGCACTGTCATAAAATAATTAGCAAAAGCATATAATCGTCAGAAAGGAGTGGCTGTATGGAACAGGAAACCATTGCACAGACCATGTTGGATCAGCTAGTCACCGATGAAAATTCTCAGATGCTGAAAGCACTGATTCCCTATTTGTCTTTTTCAGGCCAGAGAATACTGGCTGCATACGCCAAAACACAGGAACTGTGTAACACACTTCAGTTATTTTCCAGGCCACAGAACGATATGCAGATCTGCAGTTCCAGGCCAATGAACCCAATGGAACTGTTAAATGATATCCGAAAATTCAGTTATGGAGAAAACAGAAAAAAGCTGGACCAGGCAGTAAATATGTTTGCAATGCTAGAGATGTTGATGACAATAAATGAATAAACAGTTTTCTGGGGAGGTGTTTAGATGGCGATGAATGATGACTGGAAAAACGATCCGAAGCTGAAAGAAATTGACAAAACCAAATTAGATATGCTGCAGAACCTTGCAGAAAAGGGCAATGGAAAAAGCGTGTCAGACATGATGCCATATTTAATGAGTGCTGCCGCTTCCGGAAAAAAGAATGGACTGCATTTTTCACAAAATGAAATTTCAGCGGTCCTTGAAGTGATGAAAGCAGGAAAAACTCCACAGGAAGCGTCCAAAATTGACCGTATTGTAAATCTGATGCGCATGATACACTAATAAATATCCCCCGAACGATCATATATAACGTCCGGGGGAATTCCGTTATCTGTATATTATTCCTGCATGGACAGAACGGTTCGGTTCTGCCAGATGTAGGTGATCAGAGAAATGATGGTCAATGCAAGGGAGAGCCAGATAAAAATCTGTTCAAGTATAACAAAGATACCATCAAAATGAAGTATCAGCAAAATGATCATGATCATCTGGGAAGCTGTTTTAAATTTTCCCCAGTAGTTTGCAGCAATTACAATACCATTTTCGGCAGCGATAAGGCGGAAACCACTGATAATAAATTCGCGGGCAATGATAATGATGACGAACCATGCAGGAAGACGTTTGAGATCGATCATACATATCATTGCAGAACATACAAGCAATTTATCCGCCAGAGGATCCATAAATTTACCAAAGTTTGTAACAAGATTGTTTTTACGGGCAAGGTATCCGTCAAACCAGTCTGTAACGCTTGCGACCACAAACAGAGTCAGAGAAATGTAACGATTGGCTTCTCCGCCCCATCCGGTCAGAAGAAATATTACAAGAAAAGGAACAATGATCATTCTTGCAATTGTAAGTTTATTCGGTGTATTCATCTGCCAACTCTCCTATCAAATCGTATTCCATTGCGCCTGTTACTTTTACTTTTGCAAAATCGCCTGTAACAAGCAGTTCTCCTGTTTGAACAAACATATATCCATCTACCTTCGGAGCATCTCCGTAGGTACGTCCGATATAGGCACTTTCGCCGGAAACCTTTCCTTCGATCATAACAAGTAATTCCTGACCGATACGGTCATTTCCTTTTTCCAGGGAAATTTCCTGCTGCAGTTCCATGATCTCATCACGGCGTTCTTCTTTAAGTTCTTCTGGCACCTGTCCTTCCATTGTTTCGGCAGGTGTTCCCTCTTCCGGTGAATACGTGAAAACTCCAAGACGGTCGAATTCCATTTCATCTACAAATTCCATCAGTTCCTGATGGTCTTCTTCTGTTTCGCCCGGAAAGCCTGTGATAAGTGATGTCCTGAGAACGATATCCGGGATCTCTCTGCGCAGCTTGGTAATGATTCCTACAAGTTGTGCTTTGGAAGTGCGGCGGCCCATACGTTTCAAAATACGGTCGCTTGCATGCTGGATCGGAAGGTCAAGATAGTGGCAGATCTTCTTTTCCTCTTTCATGACCTGGATCAGTTCATCATAAATTTCTTCCGGATAACAGTAAAGAACACGGATCCAACGGATTCCTTTAATCTGGCAAAGTTTCTTAAGAAGGATATGCAGAGTTTTTTTGCCGTAAAGATCAGTACCATAGACGGTTGTTTCCTGTGCAACGAGAATCAATTCCCGGACTCCCTGGGAAGCCATATACTCGGCCTGCTTCAGAAGACGCTCTTCGGGAACACTGCGGAATTTACCTCTCAGCGAAGGAATGATACAGTAGGTACAATGCTTATCACAGCCTTCAGCAATCTTAAGATATCCGAAATGTCCACCAGTTGTAATGACTCTGCGACCGGAATCTTCCGGGAGAGCATTAATATCTTTGAATTCCTGAAAAACATGACCGGCTTCTGCTTCATTTAATGCTTTGACGATATCTCCATAAGAAGTAGTTCCAAGAACAGCATCTACTTCCGGAATTTCCTCCGTGATTTCTTCTTTGTAGCGCTGAGCCATGCAACCAGTTACAATCAGTATTTTGCATGTCCCGGTTTTTTTGTATTCTGCCATTTCAAGAATCGTATTAACGCTTTCTTCTTTGGCATCATGAATAAAGCAGCATGTATTGATGACAATCGCATCTGCTTCTTCTTCAGAGTCTACGATTTCATGACCATTTCCGGTAAGCAGTCCAAGCATTTCTTCGGAATCTGCAAGATTTTTATCGCAGCCCAGTGATATAAATAATATTTTCATATATTCTCCTGATAGACGTAATCAGAAGACATAAAGTCTTCTGATTACTCTGGTTTACTGGTTATTTTCGGTTGTTTCTTCGATATTTTCAACAGTCTCTTCTGCAACCGTCTGTGTTTTTGTTGTATCTTCTTCCGCTTCTGAAGCAGCTACGATCTTAACTTCGCCCTTGTAGAGCTCATCAATCGCTATAGAAAGAGGTTTTTTACCAGCAGTGTTAGGTACCAGCGGTTCTGCGCCTGCAATCAGCTGTCTTGCTCTTTTGCTGGTTGCAAGAACCAGTGAGTAACGGCTGTTCAGCATCATTGTGTTGTCGTCTTCCTCTACATTGTTGTTGATTGCCTGAATAAGTTCAGAATATGATGGATGTATCATATTATTTATCTCCTTTCATAAAGATCCGGGCTTCTTCCTGGATCGTGTTGATAAGTTCTTCGTTGCGCTGTGCTCGACAGCGTTCGCTCAAAATGATCTGATGAAGCTGATCGACACAGTCTTCAACCTGATCATTGATCAGAATGTAATCATAATTATTCATTCCCTCCGATTCTTCTGCCGCACGTCTGAGACGAGATGCAATCACATCAGCCGTTTCTGTACCACGGCCTATCAGACGGCTGCGAAGTTCTTCAATCGTAGGTGGGGTTACAAATACCAGAACTGCTTCCGGAATTTTTTCTTTGATCTTCATTGCACCCTGAATTTCTATTTCAAGGATTACGTTTTTCCCCTGAGAAAGCATATCTTCTACATAAAACCGAGGAGTTCCGTAATAATTACCCACGTATTCAGCATGTTCGAGAAGCTGATCTTCCTGAATCATAGCTTCTACTTCTTCTCGTGTTCTGAAAAAATATTCAATACCATCTCTTTCACCTTCACGAGGTTTCCGCGTTGTTACAGAAATTGAAAGCGCATAATTTTCATATTTTTCCAGAAGACGTTTCATTACTGTACCTTTGCCGGCACCTGAAAAGCCGGAAACAACTGTTAAAACACCTTTACTCATGTTCCTCTTCCTTTTCTTCATAATTATTAGCTTCCGCAAAACGCCGGGCAATCGTTTCCGGTTGAAGTGCGGATAAAACAAGATAATCATCAGAGGTTACAATAACGGCTTTTGTTTTACGGCCCTGTGTTGCATCGATCAGAGAACGGGTTCCCTTGATGCTCTGGATCATTCTCTTTACCGGTGCTGCATCAGGACTGACAACTGCAACGATCTTGCGGGAATTAACTACGTTTCCAAAGCCGATGTTGATTAATTTTGCCAAAGCTGTATTCTGCCTCCGTTATTCTATATTCTGGATCTGTTCACGGATCTTTTCAATCTCTGTCTTAAGATCAATCGCGATATTGGAAACTTCCAAATCATTTGACTTGGAAAGGATCGTATTTGCTTCGCGGTTCATTTCCTGTGCCATAAAGTCCATTTTGCGGCCAACACCTTCTGATTCCTGAAGAATCTTCTGCATGCCATGAATATGACTGTGCAGTCTTACGGTTTCTTCATCATTACAGATCTTGTCTGAAAACAAAATAACTTCTGCTGCGATACGATTATCATCAATCTGAGAATCTTCCAGGAGTTCATGTACCTTCTGTTCCAGTTTCTCCCGATATGCCAGAACCACCTGTGGGGACCGTTCTTCAACCAGAGATACTTTCTGATCAAGACCTTCAAGCTTGGCAAGCAGATCTTCTTTCAGATGATTTCCCTCTCTGGTACGTGTTTCTACGAATTTGGTACAAGCCTCTTTTAATGGATCTGAAAGCAATTTCCACAGTTCTTCCTCGTCTACAGACTGTTCTTCCATGCTGAGAACTTCCGGATATCTGGATAAAGCTGTTACTCGAATATCATTTTCCAGATGAAACTCTTCGGCCATCTGATTCAGATAACGGAGGTATTCTGCAGCCAGATCTTTGTTATATTTCAGAGTATAATCACTGGAAATATAGTCTTCATAAGTGATAAATACGTCTACTTTGCCGCGCTGCATGTATTGCTTTAAAAGATTTCTGACCTGACCTTCCAGCATATTGAAACGCCGTGGCATTTTGATGTTCAGATCAAGATATCGGTGATTGACTGATTTCAGTTCAACCGTAATCTTACACTGACTGGTTACTTTTTCTGCGTGGCCGAAGCCTGTCATACTTTTTATCATAAGCTCTCTCACTTTGCAAGTCTCTTTTTTTACATACAGATTTATTATAGAGCATTCTAAAAATCTAGTCAATTCGTTTTTTCTATAAAATATTTTATAAACAGTCAAATACCCACGTTGACATTTCCATACTGCCCGCGTTACAATGATTCGGATGAAATATAAGGGGGAATCATATATATTATGAAAGAAAAAATCAAACACTTTTCGCTGCTTACCGTCAGTACTCTGATCATGGCAGTAGGTACATATTTTTTCAAGTTTACGAATAATTTTACATTTGGCGGAATTACAGGCCTTGCAGTTCTGGTTGCTGATAAAACATCCATTTCGGCCAGTGACTTTTCTTTTATTGTAAATATGTTGCTGCTTATATTGGGATTTATTGTACTGGGAAAAAAATTTGCTGCCAAAACAGCGTATTGCAGTATCCTCTTGTCAGTTGCTCTTTCTACTCTGGAACGAGTATGTCCGATGGATCATCCATTGACTGACCAGACTATGCTGGAACTTTGCTTTGCAATAGCTCTTCCGGCACTCGGCTCTGCGATTTTGTTTAATATTGGTTCATCCAGTGGTGGAACAGATATCCTTGCAATGATTCTTAAAAGATACAGCAGTTTCGATATTGGTAAAGCTCTTCTTGTGACGGATATACTGATCACAGTTGCAGGATGCTTTGTTTTTGATATCCAGACCGGTCTTTACTCATTCCTAGGACTGACGATTCGTTCCTTTATGATTGATAACTTTATTGAAGGATTTAATCTGTCCAAATATTTTAATGTGGTCTGTGATGAACCGGAAGCAATCTGTAATTTTCTTGTGCATGAACTCAACAGAAGTGCAACGGTCGTTCATGCACAGGGGGCTTTTTCCGGAAAGGACAAATATATTGTATTTACTGTTCTCAGCCGGCCTCAGGCAGTACGTCTTCGTAACTATATTAAAGAAAATCAGCCGAGCGCATTTATGCTGATATCCAATACCAGCGAGATTATCGGAAAGGGTTTTCACAGCATCTGATTCTTATGAAAGAAATTTTATTAAAGGAGAAATAGAATGGCATTTGATGGTATTACCATTGCAGCAATGGTACAGGAATTACATAAAAATCTTGACAATGGTCGTTTTAATAAAATTGCACAGCCAGAGTCGGATGCATTGATGATTACAGGAAAAGGTGCGAATGGACAATGTCGTTTATTTATATCCGCCAGCCCCTCTCTTCCACTTATTTATTTTACCGGCAAAAATAAACCAAGTCCACTGACAGCACCCAATTTTTGTATGCTTCTTCGCAAGCATCTGAGCAGTGCGCGAATTGGAAGTATATCTCAGCCTGGCCTGGAGCGTGTTGTAGAATTTGAGCTGGAACATCTGAATGAACTTGGCGATCCATGTAAGAAATATCTTATTGTCGAACTGATGGGAAAATACAGCAATATTATTTTCTGCGATGAAAACCGGATGATTCTTGATAGTATCAAACATGTGTCTTCACATATGAGTTCAATCCGTGAAGTTCTGCCGGGAAGGGATTATTTCCTGCCGCAGACTCAGGAAAAATATGACCCACTGACGATCGCAGAAAAAGATTTCCGAAATGTTGTATGCAAAAAGCCATGTAATATTGCAAAAGCAATCTATACAACCCTGACAGGTATCAGTCCGCTGATTGCCGAAGAAATCTGTTATCGTGCTTCGATTGATGGAAATGATGCCGCACAGTCCCTGGATGAAAATGCCTCTGTACATCTGTATCATACATTTAAAAGACTGATTGAACAGGTACAGGAGGGAAATTTTTCTCCGAACATCATTTATCACGGTGAAGAACCTGTTGAATATGCAGTAGTTCCTCTTACACAGTATGGACCGGATTATCACAGTGAAACATTTGAGTCTGTATCAGAAATGCTGGAGACTTATTATGCATCCAAGGAAATTCTGACCAGAATCCGCCAGAAGTCTTCAGATCTTCGAAGAATCGTACAGACAGCCCTGGAACGTAATCGCAAAAAACTGATCCTTCAACAGAAACAAATGAAAGATACTGCAAAAAAAGATAAATATAAAGTATATGGTGAGCTTATCAATACATATGGATATGGCCTTGAAGACGGTTGTAAATCCTTTAAAGCGCTGAATTATTATACGAATGAAGAAATCACGATTCCATTGGATCCAGCTATGACACCAGGTGAAAATTCCAAGAAATACTTTGACCGTTACGGAAAATTGAAACGAACAGAAGAAGCTCTGACCGAGCAGATCGCTGATACAGAAGCTGAGATAGAGCATCTGGAATCTATCTCAAATGCTCTGGACATCGCACGTGCAGAAAATGATCTGAGCCAGATCAAAGAAGAACTGACAGAATATGGATATATCAAAAAGCACCATTCAAACAAGAAAGGTCAGAAAGCACAGGCGAAATCGAAACCGTTCCACTACATTTCCAGTGATGGCTTTGATATTTATGTTGGAAAAAACAATTTTCAGAATGATGAATTGACTTTTAAGCTGGCAACAGGTAATGACTGGTGGTTCCATGCTAAAAAAATGGCAGGCTCCCATGTTATTGTAAAAACACCGGACGGTGAAATTCCAGACCGTACCTTTGAAGAAGCAGGCCGGCTTGCGGCTTATTATTCCAAAGGCAGAACTGCTCCAAAAGTAGAAATTGATTATATCCAGAAAAAGCACGTCAAAAAGCCAGGTGGTGCAAAACCGGGATTTGTTGTTTATTATACAAACTACTCTCTCATGGCTGCTCCGGACATCACAGGCATTAAAGAAGCCCCCCAGTCTTAACTGGAGGGCTTTTCTTGTGCGTATATATAACTTTTATTTTGCAACAAAATTAACGATCTTGTTTGGAACATAGATTTCTTTGATCAGATTCTTTCCTTCAAGGAAGGAAGCAATTCTCTCATCTGCTTTTGCGATTTCGAAAGCTTTTTCCTTATCGCATCCATTAGGAAGAACTACAGTTCCTCTTACCTTACCATTTACCTGTACACCGATTTCTACAGTCTTGGCAACTGTCTTACCTTCATCATATACCGGCCACGGAGCAACTGCAAGCAGACCTTCTCCACCAAGGAATTCCCAGATTTCTTCGCAGAGATGTGGCGCAAATGGACTTAAGAGTTTGATAAAGATGCTTAAATCTTCTTTTCCGATATGTCCTTCCGCGGTAATTTCGTTGATCAAAGTCATCAGGCTGGCAATTGCAGTATTGAATTTCAGGTTTTCAATATCAGAAGAAACTTTTTTGATAGTGCGGTGAATCTTCATTTCCAGTTCTTCAGAAACAGGTTCTTCAGAAAGAATATCTGTCAGGCCTGCCACACGATCAAGGAATTTCTTGCATCCTTTAACGGAGCTGTCACTCCAAGGAGTTGCAGCACCATAATCACCCATGAACAGTACATAAGTACGAAGGGTATCAGCACCATATTCTTCTACGATATCAAGTGGATCCACAACATTTCCTTTGGATTTACTCATTTTATCGCCATCCGGTCCGAGAATCAGTCCCTGGATAGAACGTTTTGCATATGGTTCCGGAGTATTTACAACGCCAAGATCATACAGAAAGTGATGCCAGAATCTGGAGTAGATCATATGTCTGGTAACATGTTCCATACCACCATTATACCAGTCAACCGGCATCCAGTATTTCAGTTTATCCATATCAGCAAGCACATGAGTGTTGTGCGGATCTGTATATCTCAGGAAATACCAGGAAGATCCTGCCCACTGAGGCATGGTATCAGTTTCACGTTTTGCTGCAGCACCACATTTCGGACAAGTGCAGTTTACAAAAGAATCAATCTTTGCAAGTGGTGACTGTCCGTCTTCGCCCGGTTCGAAATCTTTAACATCCGGCAGGCGAAGAGGAAGCTCATCTTCCGGAACAGCTACAACACCACAGTTCGGGCAATGGATAAGCGGGATTGGCTCACCCCAGTATCTCTGACGATTGAATGCCCAGTCTTTCATCTTATACTGAACGCCGGCTTTACCAATGCCTTTCTTTTCAAGTTCTTCCAGCATACGCTCGATAGAATCTTTTTTCTTGGTATAGCCGTTGAGAAATTCGGAGTTAATCATTTCGCCATCACCTGTATAGGCTTCTTTGGAAATATCTCCACCTTTAATGACTTCAATGATGTCGATGCCGAATTTCTTTGCAAAATCATAGTCACGCTGGACATG
>OICB01000059.1_pt1 | contig 68340 bp, 68 predicted proteins | sample 1581121 | NCBI WGS metagenome assembly OICB01 (sample SAMEA3882544, study PRJEB24775) | human gut metagenome | biome: human-associated habitat; feature: intestine environment; material: feces | place: Netherlands | collected 2009/2010 | reverse complement strand
GGCCGGCTGATCTATCAGCTGCCCACCACCCTGTGCGAGATGTTCCTGCAGGAGGTGTTCAAGAAGAACCCCATCGATGCACTGGACCAGGAGACGCTGTTCACCATCTACAAGTTCTTTGAGAACAACCTGAACGTATCCGAGACGGCGCGTAAGCTGTTTGTCCACCGGAACACGCTGGTCTATCGTCTGGAGAAAATCAAGAAGCTGACCGGCCTGGATCTGCGGGAGTTCGATGACGCCATCACCTTCAAGGTCGCCCTGATGGTCAAGAAGTATCTGACCAGCCGCGGCATCGACGCATAAGTACATATACAGAAAAAAGAGCGCCCTGTGGGGCGCTCTTTTTGCGCGATGCCGCAGAAACTTCCTTTTTTAGGAACTTTTGGGGTGGGAGGACCGTCTAAAGAACAAGCAATGCGCGGCGGGGCAAATTCAAAATATTTTCATATCTTTCCTGTTGCCATTTTGTAACTATTTATATATAATGGTATTTGTGGTCGTATTTGGCCACAATATGTTGCATTTTGACGGACAGGAGCGTTGCTATGATTCGTTTAATAGACGCAGAGAAGGTATACGACAACGGGACGCGCGCGTTAAAGGGCGTTTCCTTTACCGTGGACGACGGAGAATTCGTCTTTCTGGTGGGGCCCTCCGGCTCCGGTAAGTCCACCATCATTAAGCTGATGACCGGTGAGGTGGTGCCCACCGCCGGCCGCGTGATGGTCAACGGCTTTTCCATGAGCCGCATCGCTGAAAAACAGATCCCCTATATGCGCCGGACGATCGGCGTGATCTTCCAGGACTTCCGCCTGATCGGCAATAAGACCGTGCGGGACAACCTGGCACTGGCCATGCGGGCGGTGGGGGCGTCTCCGCGGGAGCTGAAGAACCGCATTCCCTATGTGCTGGAGCTGGTGGGGCTGGCGGACAAGGAGAACAGCTATCCCGACCAGCTTTCCGGCGGTGAGCAGCAGCGTGTGGCCATTGCCCGGGCACTGGTGAATAACCCCAGCACCATCGTGGCGGACGAGCCCACCGGCAACCTGGATCCGGGCCGGTCGCTGGAGATCATGACGCTGCTGGAGCGCATCAACGCCCTGGGGACCACGGTGATCGTGGTGACCCACGAGAGGGGCCTGGTCAACCACTTCAACAAGCGGATCATCCTGCTGAACGACGGGCAGGTCATCGGCGACGGCCTGGGCAGCTACGAGGTGTGATATGAAGCACGATTTTAAATTTTTCGTCAAAGAAGGCGCGGGCAATATGTTCTCCCACGGGTTCATGTCCTTCGCCGCCATCGGCGTTACCGTGGCGTGCCTGCTCATTATGGGCACATTCACACTGGTGGCCTACAATGCCAACGAAAACCTGGCGGACCTACAGCAGGAGAACGCCATCGTGGCCTTCGTGGACGAGACGCTGGAGGAGAGCGAGGCCCGGGCCCTGCAAACGCAGATCGAGAGCACGGAGAATGTGGCTGATTGTACCTTCGTCTCACGGACGGAGGCCCGGGACGCCTACGTGGAGAAGTACGATGACGGCGGTGTGTACGGCGACCTGGACGCCACGGTGTTCCGCCATCGGTTTGTGATACACGTCACGGATCCGAACCGAATCATGGAGACAAAGACCGCAGTGGACAATATCCCCGGCATTGACAAGGCCCGCGCTGACGAGGCTGTGGCCAACGGCTTTACCACAGTCCGCAACGTGGCCGGCGTCATCTCCGTCGCGCTGATCGCCATACTGCTGCTGGTGTCGGTGTTCATCATCAGCAACACCATCAAGCTGACGACATTCGACCGGCGGGACGAGATCGCCATCATGAAGATGGTGGGCGCCACCAACGGGTTCATCCGCTGGCCCTTTGTGTATGAGGGACTGTTGCTGGGCCTGTTCAGCGCGGTGATCGCCTTTGGCCTGCAATGGGGGCTGTATGCCGCCGTGGCGCAGGGAATTGCCAACTCTGACAGCCTGCAGATACTGAACGTGGTGCCGTTTACGAGAATATGGCAGTTCGTGGCCCTGGTGTTCCTGGGCACGGGTATTCTGGTGGGTGTGGGCGGCAGCCTGACCGCCATACGCCGGTTCCTCCGGGTGTAAAGAAAGGAGCGCTTGCATGAAGAAACCGAAACGTATTCTGTGCGCCGTGCTGGCACTGCTGATGCTGCTGGGTGCGGCCGCCGCCGTGTCCGTCCGACCGGCTTATGCGACCAAGACCGAGGCTGAGCTGGAGGAGGAGCAGCGCAAGGCGGCACAGGTGGCCGCATTGGAACAGAAAAAGAAGGAGCAGCAGGAAAAGCTGAAGGACCTGGAGAAGCAGATCGCTGAGGCCAAGGCCAAGAAGAACGACGTGATGGCCACCAAGAATTTGCTGGACCAGCGGAACCAGCTGCTGCTGGAGCAGATCGACGATACCCAGAACCAGATCGACGACGCCGCGGCGCAGATCGCCCGGTATGAGCTGCTGGAGGAGGAGCAGTACACACTGTTCTGCCAGCAGGTCCGTGAGGAGGAGGAGCGCGGCAGTCTGAGCTATCTGTCGGTGCTGTTCAAGGCCACCAGCATGGCCGACCTGCTGAACCGCATGGAGTTCGTCAACGAGGTGGCGGAGTACAACAAGAGAATTATCTCCGCCCTGCAGGAGACGCGGGAGAACATCAAGGCCGAGAAGGCGGAGATGGAGGCCAAGGAGACCCAGCTGAGTGAGCAGCAGGACGAGCTGCAGGGCAAGCTGGACGAGACCACCAAGCTGATGAACGAGTATGCCGCCGACCAAAAAGCGTTGGAGCAGCTGCATGACGCGGAGGCAAAGGCGGCTGATGAGATCGACGCGCAGCTCGAGCAGCTGATCGCCGACTCCGACGTGGTGCCCAGCAACGAGGGCTTTATCTGGCCCGTCAGTACCAGTAAAAAGATCAGCTCGCCCGTCGGCTCCCGCGTGGCCCCCGGCGGTTTCGGCAGCACCAACCACAAGGGTGTGGATATCTGCAACGTGTCCTATACCAGTAGCGTATATGCCGTCAAGAGCGGTAAGGTGATTCTCACCAATACCAGCGGTTGGGGCGGCGGTTACGGCAACTATGTGGTCATTGACCACGGCGGCGGCCTGACCACCCTGTACGCCCATTTGAGCGTGGTGAAGGTGTCACAGGGCCAGACTGTCTCGCAGGGTACCGTGATCGGCGTCACCGGCAACACCGGCGCCTCCACCGGCCCGCACCTGCATTATGAGGTCCGCACCACAACCGTGGTCAACGGTGTGAGCAAGATCGTGTACCAGAACCCGCTGAACTATCTGGCGGGCTACATCAAAGCCTGGTAAATAGTGACATATTGAAAATGCTGTTCCATAGAATGGAACAGCATTTTTTTGCATACCGCCGGGGGAGAAGGGAAACCGCATGATCGTTTACATGACGCAGGGCCAAAAGACAGTGCTTTCCCGCATAACGGTGGAGGGTCTGCCACTCCATTATCTTTCTGTGGGGAGGGGCTATTTCGCCCGCCGCCGTGCGCTGCACTGCCTGCGTCAGATGTATGACTCCGGTGTCCGCCGCTGTATCTGCGCCGATGTTTACCTCCTTTCGCTGGCGAAGCAGGTAGACATAACATCATACCCCGTCCTGCCGCTGCGCCTCGCCCTGCTGGGCAGTCTGCTGGATATTCTCTGCCCCGGCGGTCTGCAAAACGCCGCCGCGGTGCTGCGCTGCGGCCCCGGCGGAGAGGAGACGGCCCGGGCGGCGCTGACGGTGCTGGCCCGGCGGGCGCGGTATGTGCAGCTGGACATGGAGGACCCTGCGGCGCTGGCGGCGGAGCTGTTGTACCGCTGGGGGATCGCCGCCGGAGACGGGGGCCGGCGGGCGGCGCTGACGGTGGTGTGCGGCGATGTGCGGGAGGATACGGAGGGCCCGGCGATATATCTGACGGAGGACTGCGGGGCGCGGCAGACGCCGGTATGGACATCGCCCCGGGCGGCGGCGCTGGCGGTGCCGGTGACGGAGCCTCTGGCCGCGGTGCTGACGGCGGCCGGAAAATGGCAGATATCCGACATTCATATCACAGACTTGCTTGACATACGCACGGAAAGTCACTATAATGCAACGTGACATATTGTTTATAGCCCTAAAAGGGTATCCTTATGGATAGAAAGGGAAGTGTGCAGCATGGCAAAGGAATTCAAAATGAGCCAGGCTCGGTATGACGAGCTGAAACAGGAACTGGATTACAGCAAGACCACCCGTGCCGACGAGGTGGCGGAGCTGATCAAGGAGGCCCGCGGCTTTGGCGACCTCAGCGAGAACAGCGAATATGACGAGGCGAAAAACGAGCAGGGCAAGCTCTACTCCCGCATTGCCGAGCTGGAGGACATTCTGCTCCATGCCGTGATCGTGGATGAGTCCGAGATGGACTCCGACAAGATATCCATCGGCTGTACCGTCACCGTCACCAATCTGGATATGCGAAAGCAGCTGCCCGCCTATAAGATCGTCGGCTCTCAGGAGGCCGACGTGATGAGCCGCGCCATCAGCGAGGACTCACCCTTTGGCAAGGCGCTGATGGGCCGCAAGGCGGGCGATGAAGTGACCGTGGAGGCGCCCAAGGGCGTGATCCACTACCGTATCGACAGTATTGAAAGATAAACACCGCCGGCAACGGCGGTACGGATAGACGAAGGAGGCTGCATTATGGCAGACGAGACCAACCGCAACGTGAACGAACAGCCCCAGGCCCAGGACATGGGCGAGCTGCTGCGCATCCGCCGCGACAAGCTGAAGGTGCTGCAGGATGAGGGACGCGATCCATTTACCATCACCAGGTTTGATGTGACCCACCACACACAGGATATCAAGGATAACTTTGACGCCATGGAGGGGCAGGCTGTGTCCGTGGCAGGCCGCCTGATGAGCAAGCGCGGTATGGGCAAGGTGTCTTTCTGCGACCTGCAGGACAAGACCGGCCGTATCCAGATCTACGCCCGTAAGGACGAGATGGACGAGGACAACTATAACCACTTTAAGAAGTACGATATTGGCGACATCGTGGGCGTCAAGGGCGAGGTGTTCCGCACCCAGCGGGGCGAGATGTCCGTCCGTGCACACGACATCACGCTGCTGAGCAAGTCCCTGCGGCCCCTGCCGGAGAAGTTCCACGGCCTGACCGACAAGGAGATCCGCTACCGCCAGCGGTATGTGGATCTGATCATGAACCCGGAGAGCAAGCGAAATTTCGAGATCCGCAGCCAGTTCGTGGCGTTCCTGCGCCGCTATCTGGACGGTCTGGGCTTTATGGAGGTGGAGACGCCCGTCCTCAGCCCCATCGCCGGCGGCGCCAACGCCCGGCCCTTTATCACCCACCACAACGCGCAGGATATCGATATGTATATGCGTATCGCCACCGAGCTGCACCTGAAGCGGCTGATCGTGGGCGGCCTGGAGCGTGTGTACGAGGTGGGCCGTATCTTCCGCAACGAGGGCATGGACACCAAGCACAACCCCGAGTTCACTACCTGTGAGCTGTACCAGGCGTACACGAACCTGGACGGCATGATGGATATCCTGGAGGGCATCCTCACCGGTGCCGCCAAGGAGATCCTGGGTACCTACCATGTGCAGTGGCTGGGTCACGACATCGACCTGACCCCCTCTTGGCAGCGCGTTACCATGGCCGACGCGGTGAAGAACGTCACCGGCGCGGACTTCATGGCCTGCATCGGCGATGCCGACAAGGGCGTGGAGCTGGCCAAGAGCGTGGGCGTGGACATGGACGGCGTGGCCCATACCTGGGGCAACGCCCTGTATGAGACCTTTGACCAGAAGGTGGAGGAGACGCTGATCCAGCCTACCTTTATCACCATGTACCCCGTGGAGGTCAGCCCGCTGGCCAAGCGCAGCCCCACTCAGCCCGAGCTGACAGAGCGCTACGAGATGTTCATCTGCGGCTGCGAGATGGGCAACGCCTTCTCCGAGCTGAACGACCCCATCGACCAGTACGAGCGCTTCAAGGCGCAGGCCGCCAAGCGCGCCAACGGCGACGAGGAGGCCGACATGATGGACGAGGACTTCGTCATGGCGCTGGAGTACGGTATGCCGCCCACCGGCGGCCTGGGCTTCGGCATCGACCGCTGCGCCATGATGCTCTGCGGCACCGACTCCATCCGCGACGTGATCCTGTTCCCGACAATGAAGCCGCTGGACAACTGAAATGGCTGAGAACGCCCCTGCGCCAAAGCGGCGCGGGGGTGTTTTTTCTGTCCCCCACTTGCCAAATGCCACACCGGATAGTATACTTAGCACATAACATCCCGGCGCGGTGCGTACAGTAGCACAGGCGCGAAGGAGGAGACTATGTACACCATCAACGACCTTTATGATCTGACACATACACTGGCGGGGGACTACCTGGCCCGCTTTACCTATCCCTGGGAGGCGCTCTCCGACCTGGCGGACTGCATTCGTGCGCTGGGCGCACAGCTGGACAGCGAATATCTGCCCTTTGGCCCGGAGGTGTGGGTGCACCGGACGGCGCACGTCGCGCCCACGGCGTCCATCACCGGGCCGTGCATCATCGGGCCGGAGACGGAGGTGCGCCACTGCGCCTTTATCCGGGGCAGCGCGCTGGTGGGCGCCCATTGCGTGGTGGGCAACTCCGTGGAGCTGAAGAATGTCATCCTGTTTGACAACGTGCAGACACCCCACTACAACTATGTGGGCGACAGCATTCTGGGCTACAAATCCCACATGGGCGCCGGCTCCATCACCTCCAACGTGAAGTCCGATAAGACCCATGTGGTGGTCACGGACGGCGCGGAGCGCATCGACACCGGACGCAAGAAGGTGGGCGCCATGTTGGGCGACGGCGTGGAGGTGGGCTGCAACAGTGTGCTGAACCCCGGCAGCGTCATCGGACGGGGCAGCCGGGTATATCCGCTGTCCTCGGTGCGGGGCACCGTGCCGGCGGCGAGCATCTACAAGCGCAGCGGCGACATTGCCGCCCAGCGCTGACAGGGAGGAAGAAAAATGGGCAAGTATTTCGGCACGGACGGCTTCCGGGGCGAGGCCAATGTGACCCTGACGGCGGACCACGCCTATCAGGTGGGCCGCTTTTTGGGCTGGTACTGCGGTGAATGCAAGCGCCGCGGCGGTGACAGCGAGCCGGCAAAGGTGGTCATCGGTAAGGATACCCGCCGCAGCAGCTATATGTTCGAGTACGCCCTGGCCTCCGGACTGGTGGCCTCCGGCGCGGACGCCTATCTGCTGCACGTGACCACCACGCCCTCTGTGTCCTATGTGGCGCGGACGGAGGGCTTCGACTGCGGCATTATGATCTCCGCCAGCCACAATCCGTTCTATGACAACGGCATCAAGCTGATCGGGCGGTCCGGCGAGAAAATGGACGAGGACACCGTCGCCCTGATCGAGGACTATCTGGACGGGAAGCTCAGCGTGTTCGGCCAGACCTGGGAGACGCTTCCCCTGGCGCAGCGGGACCATATCGGCCGCACGGTGGACTGGTCCGCGGGGCGCAACCGCTACGTGGGCTACCTCATCTCCCTGGGGATGTTCTCCTTCAAGGGGAAAAAGGTGGGGCTGGACTGTGCCAATGGCAGCGCCTGGATGATCGCCAGAAGCGTTTTTGACGCACTGGGTGCCACGACCTACGTCATGGGCGATGAGCCAGACGGCTTCAATATCAACAACGGCGTGGGCTCCACTCATATCGAGGCCTTGCAGCGCTTCGTGGTGGAGAAGGGCCTGGACGTGGGCTTTGCCTACGACGGCGACGCGGATCGGTGCATGGCGGTGGACGAAAAGGGCCAGATCATCACCGGCGACCATATCCTGTATATCTGCGGCCGCCATATGAAGGAGCTGGGCGAGCTGCCCCACAACACGGTGGTGACCACGGTCATGTCCAACTTCGGACTGTACCGGGCCTTTGACCGGTTGGGGATCCGCTATGCCAAAACCGCTGTGGGCGATAAGTATGTGTATGAGTATATGAGCAAAAACGGCTGTGCCCTGGGCGGCGAGCAGTCGGGGCATATCATCTTCTCCAAGTACGCCTCCACCGGCGACGGCATTTTGACCAGCCTGAAGCTGATGGAAGTCATGCTGGAGCGCAAGCAGCCCATGAGCAAGCTCACCGAGGGACTGACCATCTATCCCCAGGTGCTGGAGAATGTGCGGGTGCACGACAAGGCTGCCGCCCGTCAGGACCCGGCCGTGCAGAAGGCTGTGGACGACGTGGCCCGCCGTCTGGGCGATACGGGCCGTATTCTGGTGCGTGAATCCGGTACAGAGCCGGTGCTCCGGGTGATGGTGGAGGCGCCGGAGGATGCTATCTGCCGGGAGTGTGTGGCACAGGTGGCGGAGATCATCCGGGCGCAGGGACACGCGGTTTGAGTACGCAATAAGGGAACGCCGTACCGCGTTCCCTTATTTTTTGTTGACATTCGCAGAGGATACCTATATTATAAGGAATATTCTGAGAGGGGAGGGGCACCGTTATGACAGAGCGCATCACCAGCCGGCGTAATCCGCTGCTGGAACAGGTCCGCAGGCTGGATACGGCGGCGCTCCGGCGGAAGGCCGGGGTGTTTTTGTGCGACAGCCCCAAGCTGGTGGGCGAGGCGGTGCAGCACGGCGTGTCCGTGCAGTGTGTCATCGCCGCGGATGGTGTGGCCTTCCCGGAGGGACTGCCGGAGAATGTGCGGCGGGTGACGGTGCCGGCGGACGTGATGGCGTCCATTTCGCCCATGCCCACGCCCCAGGGAATGCTGGCCCTGTGTGCCCTGCCGGATATGGCGGCGCCTGCGCGCCTGTCACCGGGCCGCTATGTGGTGCTGGACGGTGTGCAGGACCCGGGCAACGTGGGGGCGGTGCTGCGGACGGCGGACGCCTTCGGCTGCACCGGTGCGCTGCTGCTGCCGGGCTGCGCCGATCCCTATGGGCCAAAGACGCTGCGCGCCGCCATGGGCGCGGTGTTCCGCCTGCCGCTGTACGCGGTGGGACTGGAGGCCCTGCCGGGCTTGTTGGCAGACGCAGGGCTGCCGCTGTACGGCACGGCCCTGCGCCACGACACGGTGGACGTGCGGCAGCGGGATCTGCGCCGCTGCGCGCTGGTCATTGGCAGCGAAGGCCGGGGCGTCAGCGCGGAGGTGCTGGCGCTGTGCCGCGAGACGCTGCGCATCCCTATGTCGTCCCACTGCGAGTCGCTGAACGCCGCGGCCGCGGCGGCGGTGCTGCTGTGGGAGGCCTATCGCGCGGAGGAGGGGAACTGAGATGGCGGCTTTGAAGTATTGGGTGTGGCTGACCACACTGCCGGGTCTGGGGGAACGGGCGAAATTGCAGCTGCTGGCGCATTTCGGCTCGCCGGAGGAGATCTATTTTGCCCCGGAGGGCGAGCTGCTGCTGGCAGAGGGCATAACAAAATTACAGGCCGCCCTGCTGGCGGACAAATCGCTGGACCGGGCGGAGAAGGTGCTGGAGGACTGTGCCAGAGACGGCCAGTTCCTGCTGACCATGGACGACGCGGGATACCCCGCGCGGCTGCGGAACATCTACGACCCGCCCCTGCTGCTGTATGGCAAGGGCAGCCTGCCCCTGTTCGATGATGAGGTGGCCGTCACGGTGGTGGGCACCCGGGACTGCACGCCCTATGGTGTGCGCGCGGCGTCACAGCTGGGCTATGAGCTGGCCAGACAGGGGGCGCTGCTGGTGTCCGGCATGGCCAAGGGCATCGACGGCGAGGCGCTGAAGGGCGCCCTGCGCGCCGGCGGCTTTACCGCCGCGGTGCTGGGCGGCGGCGCAGACGTGGTGTATCCGGCGGCCAACCGCCGGCTGTATGAGGACATCGCCGCCACCGGCGTCATCCTGTCGGAGTACCCGCCCGGGACGGAGCCCAGGGGCGACCACTTCCCGGTGCGGAACCGATTGCTCAGTGCGCTGAGTCTTGCCACCGTGGTGGTGGAGGCCCCGGAGAAAAGCGGCGCGCTCATCACCGCCGCCACGGCGCTGGAGCAGGGCCGCGAGGTCTTTGCCGTGCCGGGCCCCTTCGACGCGCCCAAGAGCCGGGGCTGCAACGCCCTGATACGCGAGGGCGCGGGCCTGGTGTGCGAGGCCTGGGACGTGCTGAGCTTTTACGAGAGCCGCTTCCCCCATAAGCTGCGGCCTCTGCGGGCCACGATCCCGCCTCTGCCCAAGGGCGCGGAGCCGGAGAGCGACGCGCCTGCCGTTCCGGTGCAGGAGACGCCCGCGCCCACCACGCCGGTACTGCCGGTGCTGGATATTTCACAGGACACCGCCGGACTCACCGACGATCAGATCGCGGTGCTGTCCGTTCTGCAAGCGGATATACCCACCCTTACCGATGACGCGGCACTGCTGGCCGAGCTGCCGGTGCGCCGTGTGCTGTCGGCGCTGACGGTGCTGGAGATCGACGGCTACGTCTGCCGTCAGGGAGCGCGGAGCTTCCTGCGGACGGTGGAACTCAAAAAGGAGTAAGTAACAATATGGCAGCAAAGAAAAACCTGGTCATCGTGGAGTCCCCGGCCAAGGCCAAGACCATCGGCAAATATCTGGGGCCGGACTATGTGGTCAAGGCCAGCATGGGCCACCTGCGTGACCTGCCCAAGAGCACCCTGGGCGTGGACGTGGAGGGTGACTTTACCCCCAACTACCGGCCCATCAAGGGCAAAGAGGATATCATCAAGGACCTGAAGACCACGGCGGACAAGAGCAAGACCGTGTACCTGGCCACCGACCCGGACCGCGAGGGCGAGGCAATCAGCTGGCATCTGCAGCACCTGCTGGACCTGCCGGATGACAAGGCCCGGCGCGTGACGTTCAACGAGATCACCAAGAAGGTGGTGCAGGAGTCCATCCAGCACCCCCGCGCCATCGACCAGGACCTGGTGGACGCCCAGCAGGCCCGCCGTGTGCTGGACCGCATCGTGGGCTATCAGCTCTCTCCTCTGCTGTGGAAGAAGATCCGCCGCGGCCTGTCCGCCGGCCGTGTGCAGTCGGTGGCGATCCGGCTGGTGGCCCAGCGTGAGCAGGAGATCGCGGCCTTCGTGCCCCAGGAGTACTGGACGTTGGACGTACACCTGCAAAACCACGCCGCCGCGTCCTTTACCGCCCACTACTACGGTGTGGACGGCAAGAAATACGAGCCTAAGGACGAGGCGGACACCCAGCGCATCGTGGAGGAGCTGAAAAAAGAGGCCTTCGCGGTCAAGACCGTGAAGCGTACCGACAAGCAGCGCAGCCCCACGCCGCCCTTTACCACCTCCAGCTTACAGCAGGAGGCCTCCCGCAAGCTGAATATGACGCCCCGGCGGACCATGGCCATCGCCCAGCAGCTGTATGAGGGCGTGGACATCACCGGCGAGGGCACCGTGGGGCTGATCACCTATATGCGTACCGACTCGCTGCGTATCTCCGACGAGGCCCAGGCCCAGGCCCGCGAGCTGATACAGTCCCGCTACGGCGCGGCCTATTGCCCCGACGTGCCCCGGAAGTACAAGACCAAGGCCGGGGCCCAGGACGCCCACGAGGCCATCCGTCCCTCCGACCCGGCGCTGACGCCGGAGCAGGTGAAGGGCGACCTGACGCCGGAGCAGTACCGCCTCTACCGACTGATCTGGAGCCGCTTCCTGGCCAGCCAGATGGCCAACGCCGTGTATGACAGCATCTCCGTGGAGATCGCCGCCGGTGCCCATGCCCTGCGGTGCTCCGCCAGCAACCTGAAATTCGCCGGCTATACCGCTGTATATGAGGAGAGCCGGGACGACGACAAGGAGGAGAAGGACTCTCCCCTGCCGCCGCTGGAGGAGGGCGAGCAGGTGACGGCGGTGGGCTTTGCGCCCCTGCAGCATTTCACCCAGCCCCCGGCCCGCTATACCGATGCCACCCTTATCCGCACTATGGAGGAGAACGGCATCGGCCGCCCCTCCACCTATGCGCCCACCGTGTCCACTATTCTGGACCGCGAGTACGTCATCAAGGAGGGCAAGTACCTGCGCCTGACACCGTTGGGCGGCGTGGTCAACGACCTGATGTGCCAGCGGTTCCCGGACATCGTGGATGTAAAGTTCACCGCCCGTATGGAGCAGAAGCTGGACGATGTGGAGGCCGGCCAAGTCAAGTGGAAGGACCTGATCCGCCAGTTCTACGTCCCCTTCCACGAGAACCTGGAAAAGGTCGAGAAGGACATGGAGGGCGTGTACCTGAAGGTCCCTGATGAGGTGACCGAGGAGAAGTGCGACCTGTGTGGCCGCAACATGGTGGTCAAGTCCGGTCGGTTCGGCCGGTTCCTGGCCTGCCCCGGCTACCCGGAGTGTAAGTTCACCAAGCCTCTGGTGGTGGAAATGCCCGGCCGCTGCCCCAAGTGCGGCGGACGCATCCTGAAAAAGACCAGCCGCAACGGCTACACCTACTACGGCTGCGATAAGTTCCCTACCTGCGATTTTATGACCTGGGACGTGCCGGTAAAGGACGACTGCCCTGTGTGCGGCAAGACCATGTTCAAGAAGGCCGGTAAGGGCTTCAACAAGCCCTTCTGCGCCAATCCCGAGTGCCCGAACTTCCTGCCGGAGGACAAGCGCGGCTATCGCCGCCGCAAGACCGATGACGCCGCGGCGTCTGCCGAGGACAGTGCGCCGGCCGCGGAGGAAAAGCCTGCGGCGCAGCCCGAGACGAAAAAGTCCGCTGCGAAAAAGACCACGGCTGCCAAGAAGCAGGCTGCTGCCAAGAAGACCACGGCGGCCAAGAAGCCTGCCGCGGCCAAGAAGACGACCACAAAAAAGACTACGACCAAGAAAGCGGAAGAATAAATGGAAAGCGTAACTGTGATCGGCGCGGGCCTGGCCGGGTCCGAATGTGCCTGGCAGCTGGCCCAGCGGGGCATCCCCGTGGTGCTGCGGGAGATGAAGCCGGAGAAGAAGACCCCCGCCCATGTGACCGGCTATTTTGCGGAGCTGTGCTGCTCCAATTCCCTGCGGGGCGCGGGGCTGGAGAACGCCGTGGGCCTGCTGAAGGAGGAACTGCGGCGGCTGGACAGTCTGATCCTCCGCTGCGCGGACGCCACGGCGGTGCCCGCCGGCGGTGCGCTGGCGGTGGACCGCGAGGGTTTTGCCCGCATGGTCACCGAGTCCGTGCTGGGCCACCCCAATATCACCATGGTCCCCGGCGAGGTGACCGCTATACCGGAGGGGAATGTGGTCATCGCCAGCGGCCCGCTGACCTCTGACGCGCTGGCCGACGCCATTGCGGAAAAGCTGGGCGGCGGCCATACGCTGAACTTCTTTGACGCGGCGGCCCCGCTGGTGACCTTCGACAGCGTGGACATGGACAGTGCGTATTTCGCCTCCCGCTACGATAAGGGCACCCCGGACTACATCAACTGCCCCATGACCAAAGAGGAATATCAGGCCTTCTGGGCAGAGCTGGTGAAGGCGGAGGAGGCCGAGGTCCACGGCTTTGAGGACAGCGGCGTGTTCGAGGGCTGTATGCCGGTGGAGGTCATGGCCCGCCGGGGCGAGGACACCCTGCGTTTCGGCCCTCTGAAGCCCCGGGGCCTGGTGGACCCTAAGACCGGCCGTGAGCCCTACGCCGTGGTGCAGCTGCGGCGTGACAACGCTGACGGCACCATCTACAATCTGGTGGGCTTTCAGACCCACCTGAAATGGGGCGAGCAGAAGCGGGTGTTCTCCATGATCCCCGCCCTGCACGACGCCCAGTACCTGCGCTACGGCGTCATGCACCGCAACACCTATCTGGATTCGCCCCGGCTCCTTGACCGCTACTACCGGCTCAAGAGCGATCCCCGTATCGCCTTTGCCGGTCAGATGACCGGCGTGGAGGGCTATGTGGAATCCTGCGCCAGCGGTTTTCTGGCGGGTATAGAGTTGGCCCGGCGGCTGAAGGGGCAGGCACCCCTCGACCTTCCCCGAGAGACGGCCATCGGCGCCCTGGGCCTGTATGTCAGTAACGAGAGCGTGGCGGACTTTCAGCCCATGAACGTGAACTTCGGCATTATCCCGCCGCTGGACCACCGGGTCAAGGGCAAGCGCAACAAAAATGCCGAGCTGAGCCGGCGGTCGCTGGCCATTCTGGATACCATGAAAGAGGAGGTGCTCTCTCTGTGAAGATCATCATCGACGCTATGGGCGGCGACAACGCCCCGCTGGAGATCGTCAGGGGTGCGCTCAGCGCCCACAGCCGCTTCGGCTGCGACATCGTCCTCACCGGCGACGAGGCGGCCATCCGGGCCGCGGCCGCCCAGTGCGGCGCGGCAACGCTGCCGCAGGGTGTGACCATCCGCCCCACCACGGAGACGGTGGAGATGTGTGATGATCCCGCCACCGTGTTCCGCCGGAAGAAGGATACCTCCATGGGCGCGGCGTTGACCATGCTGCGTGATGGAGAGGGCGACGCCGTGGTGTCCGCCGGCTCCACCGGTGCGCTGCTGACCGGTGCGACGCTGATCACCAAGCGTATCCACGGCATCCGCCGTGCGGCTATGGCGCCGGTCATCCCCACCACCACCGGCAGCGCCGTGCTTATCGACTGCGGCGCCAACGCCGAGTGTACCCCGGAGTATCTGCTCCAGTTCGCCTATCTGGGCAATTTCTATGCCCAGCGAGTGCTGGGGGTGGCGACGCCCCGCGTGGGCCTGCTGAATATCGGCGCGGAGGACAGCAAGGGCACCGACCTGCAAAAGCAGACCCTGGCCCTGCTGCGCGCGGCGGACGCCCGGGGCGATCTGCACTTCATCGGCAATATCGAGGCCAAGGACGCCATCAAGGGTGGCTGTGACGTGATCGTTACCGACGGCTTCTCCGGCAACGTGATGCTCAAGTCCATTGAGGGCGTGGGCTCCTTCGCAGGCAGCGCCCTGAAGGGAATGTTCAAAAAGAACCTGCTGACGAAGCTTGCCGCCCTGCTGGTCATGCCGGGGCTGAACGCCTTTAAAGCGCGGCTGGACCCCAACAAGGTGGGCGGCACGGCCTTCATCGGCATCTCCAGGCCGGTCATCAAGGCCCACGGCGGCTCCAACGCCGAGGCCATCGAGAACGCGGTGGGGCAGGCCATTCAGGTGGCCGAAAGCGGTATTACCGGGGCCATCGCGGCGCACATAGACAAAATGCAGCTTCCCACCGTATAAATTTACCAAAAAGGTATTGACACTGTCACACGATTGCCGTATTATTTTCGGAGATAACAAGCAAAGAAGGAGGAATACCCTTGACTATGGAAGAGATCTTCAAGACGATGCAGGATCTGATCGCCGAGCAGTTCGCTATCGATGCCGACGAGATCAGCATGGACAGCTCTTTCGTGGACGACCTGGGTGCCGATTCTGTGGATCTGGTGGAATTGGTCATGGCGATGGAAGAGGAGTTTGACATCGGCGAGATCGACGAAGAAGACCTGGCCGGCCTCAAGACCGTCGGCGACTGCGTCCGCTATCTCAACAGCAAGCTGGGCTGATCCGACTATAACGACAGAAAATACGGCCCGGCAGGGCCGTATTTTTTCAGGAGGTTCCTATGGAAGAACTGGAAAAAAAGCTGGGCTACACCTTCCGCGACCCGGAGCTGCTCCGTGCCGCCCTGTACCACAGTTCCTACGCCAACGAGCACCGCAGCGAGGGCATACGCAGCAACGAGCGCTTGGAATTCCTGGGCGATGCCGTGTTGGGCTTTGTATCCGCCGAGCACCTGTTCAAAAAGCACCCGGAGCTGCCGGAGGGCGACCTGACCCGCATCCGCGCCGCCCTGGTGTGTGAGGAGAGCCTGCACGAGGTGGCCCAGTCCCTGGACCTGGGCAATTACCTGCTGCTGGGCAAGGGCGAGGAACAGGGCGGCGGCCGCCGCCGGCCCTCCATACTGGCCGATGCCACCGAGTCGGTATTTGCCGCCGTGTATCTGGACGGCGGGATGGACGCCGCCAGCGACCTCATCCACCGCGTCCTGCTGGACAAGGAACGTGAGGAGGTGGTGGAGGAGCGCCGCCGGGACTACAAGACGGAGCTGCAGGAGTTGGTCCAGCGCAGAAGCGGCCAGGTGCTGCACTATGAGCTGACGGGGACCTCCGGCCCCGACCACGCCAAGCAGTTCACCTTCCGGGTGACGCTGAACGGCAGAGAGCTTGGCCAGGGCACCGGCCGCAGCAAAAAGGAGGCGGAGCAGTCCGCCGCCCGCAGCGCCCTGGCACAGTGGAACGAGCAATAAGCAAAAAGAGAACGCCCATCGGGCGTTCTCTTTTTGCGTCAGTCCTCCAATATCACCCCGGTACGCCAATTCACCTTATGCATCACGCCGTCAATCAGATCGTAGCATTCTTCCGGGATCGCTTCGGGGTCCACGTCCGCAAAGCGGTGGTGATACCAATCCCGTTCATAGAGAATGACTACTGTGTCCTCCACCTCGGAACTGATGGTATCAGAGCTTCGTCCTCCGGTCAGATAGTCGTATGCGCCGCTGTCGCCTATGGGAAGCGAATCCTTACCGTCCCGGGGATAGAGGTACATCAGCACCAGATAATTATCGTCTTCCGAATCGTCCCAGTTCGGGAATACGTTGGTGCAATAGTAATCCTTAAATTCCAATGGGTCTTGGCAGACGTACATCAGATAGTCCAGGCCAGTGTTGCTGATGACATCGCTTCTGGGAAAGTCGCAGAAGTAATAGTATCCATCCTGCTTGATGTAGTTGAAGATGTGGCCGCCCAAATACTGCACGTAGCCCTGTTCTTCATAATCTCCTGCCAGCAGGCGGTTCATCAGGTTGGAGGTCCCGGCGCACGTCCCCGCCATGTACTCATAGGTGTAGTCCGCAGGCAAGCCCCAGCCCCAGCCATAGCCGTTGATATAGCCGCCCGGATTGAGATTGAAATTGACGTAGCGCCCCCCCAGAAAATGGGCGGCTTCCTCATCTATGCGGTAGCCGCTGGCCCGCAGGAACAGCGCGGCGTCCTCTATGGTGTGCAGCTTGTCGGCGGCTTCGTCCAGCGTCAGGCCGGCGCTGGCAAGCGCCTGTATCTCTTCGTCAGTGTACTCCCGCTGCTCAAAGGCCTTCCGCTGTTCCTGCTCCTCTTTGCTCAGAACGGGGTACGCGTTTGCCGTGTAGGCAGACGTACTGAAGCCGCACGCTGTCCGCAGCATATCCGCCAGCTTCTGTGCATCCGCGTTCACATAGTTCTCGCCGGAGAGGACGAGCCAGCAGTCGCCGCGTATCTCAAACGGGTCAAATGCATAATACAGTCCGTCCTGCGCTATGGCGGCATAGGCGCTATAATTGCTGCTGGAATACAGATCGATGCGCCCGCTTTCCGCATAGTCCCCTGCCAGCAGATACAGCAGCGCGTCCACCCAGCCGCGGGGCTGGTTGCTGCCGCGCAGCAGCGTGGTCTCCACGTCCTGACTGTCGATATCCTCGCTGTCCTGCTGCCGTGCCTTCAGCAGCCGCAGCGCGTCCGGCACGGTGCTCACAGTCGCCGCCATCTCCGCGGTGTCCCCGCTGTCCAGCAGCGCCGTGATCTCCTCCCCGGTCAGCTGCGGTTCGCCGAATACTGCCGGATAGCACACGCCGTCCACGCGGTAACATTCCACACCGTTGGAGGTCACTGCTTTGGCGCTGCTCTCGCCGCACCCCGTCAGCGCCGCCAGCGTCAGCAGGCACAGCACCAGCGCAATACATCTCTTTCGCATGATATTCTCTCCATTTTTCGTGTTTTTACCATCATAGCACACGGAGTACGGCATGGCAAGCAAAAAGCACCGCCCTCGGCGGTGCTTTTTTGTGCGCATTACGGCTGGTAGTGGTGCGCGTCCTGCAATACCATCTCCTTGACCTTCATCAGCCGTGTGGTGTTGCCGCGCTCGTTCTCGTCCAGCTTCATGGTGATATACCGGATGTTTTGCTCCGTCTCCGGGATCATCACATACTCCAGCGCGTTGACCCGCCGGCGGGTCTTTTCGATGTCCTGGGCCAGCAGCTGCATGGTCTTTTCCACCTGTGCCAGCTCCAGCATATCGGCGAATACCGCCTGCATCTTCTCCAGCGCCGCGTCCAGCTCGCCGCTGGTCTGGGCGAAGCCGTAGGGCAGCAGCGCGTCGTCGCCGCTGTCGGTCTGGAAGGTGAACACCGGCACGTTCACGCTCATGATGTTCCGGGTGGACACCTCCAGCGACACGCTGCGCCGCGGGCAGGACAGGGCCTCCTCCAGCACTTCCGGTCCCATCAGGGCGGCGGCCACGGTGAAGGCGGCGTTGGCCTCCTTCAACCCCTGCTCCACCTTGGCGCGGAGCGCGCGGTTGCGCCGCACCACGTCCATAAACTGCTTCATCAGCTCGTCCCGCTTGTCCTTCAGCAGCTTGTGACCCCGGCGTGCGGTCTTCAGCCGGCCCTTCAGCCGGGTCAGCTCCATCCGGGTGGGGTTGACAGTCTTTCCCGCCATGGCGCTCACTCCTTCACCGGCAGATACTTGTCCAGCATCTCCGGCTTGATGCGCTTCAGCTCACTGCGGGGCAGCATACGCAGCAGCTCCCAGCCCAGGTCCAGTGTTTGCTCTATGGTGCGGTTCTCGTCGAACCCCTGCGAGACGTAGCGCTTCTCGAACTCGTCGGCGAACTTGGCGTACAGCAGGTCCGTGGGACTCAGGGCAGCTTCGCCCAGAATGGTCATCAGCTCCTTGGCCTCCTTACCGCTGGCGTAGGCGGCGAACAGCTGGTTCATGGTGGGCGCGTGATCCTCCCGGGTCTTGCCGGCGCCCACGCCTTTGTCCTTCAGACGGGACAGAGAGGGCAGCACGTCCACCGGCGGCAGGATGTTCTTGCGGTACAGGTCGCGGCTCAGAATGATCTGCCCCTCGGTGATGTAGCCGGTCAGGTCGGGGATGGGGTGGGTCTTGTCGTCCTCCGGCATGGTCAGGATGGGGATCATGGTGATGGAGCCCTTGCACCCCAGTTTGCGGCCGGCGCGCTCATACATACTGGCCAGGTCGGTGTACAGATAGCCGGGATAGCCGCGGCGTCCGGGGACCTCCTTCTTGGCGGCGGAGACTTCGCGCAGCGCCTCGGCGTAGTTGGTGATATCCGTCAGGATCACCAGCACGTGCATATCCTTCTCAAAGGCCAGATACTCCGCGGCGGTCAGCGCCATGCGGGGCGTGGCGATACGCTCCACGGCGGGGTCGTTGGCCAGATTGGTGAACAGCACCGTGCGCTCGATGGCGCCGGTGCGCTGGAACTCCCGCACAAAGAACTCCGACTCTTCAAAGGTGATGCCGATAGCGGCGAACACCACGGCGAAGTTGGAGCTGTCGTCCAGCACCCTGGCCTGTCGGGCGATCTGCGCCGCCAGATTGGCGTGGGGCAGACCAGAGCAGGAGAAAATGGGCAGCTTCTGGCCGCGGACCAGCGTGTTCAGTCCGTCGATGGTGCTGATGCCGGTCTGAATGAACTCGTTGGGATAGTCACGGGCCGCCGGGTTCATGGGCAGGCCGTTGATGTCCCGGTATTCCTCCGCCAGCAGGGCGGGGCCGCCGTCGATGGGCTCGCCCATGCCGTTGAACACGCGCCCCAGCATATCGGCGGACACGCCCAGCTGCAAGGGGTGGCCCAGGAAGCGGATGGTGGCATCCCGCAGGTTGATGCCGGCGGAGGAGTCGAACAGCTGGACCACGGCGCGGTCGCCGTTGACCTCCAGCACCTTGCAGCGGCGGACCTCGCCGCTGTGCAGCTGGATCTCCGCCAGCTCGTCATAGGTGACGCCCTCCACATGGTCCACCACCATCAGGGGACCGGACACCTCGTGGATGGTACGGTATTCCTTCATCATTCCTCTTCACCAGCCTTTCGGATCAGCTCGGCGATCTCGCGCTCCATATCAGCGCGGACGGCGGCGTAGTTGGCGGCGTATTCCTCTGCGGCGGCGTACTTGGCCCAGCCCAGCTTCTCCCGGGCGGGGATGGCGTACAGCGCGGATGGGGCCACGGCCTTGTCCACAGCGCCGCGGCACAGGGACTCGTAGTGCAGGATCAGCCCCAGCAGCTGCATCTGCCGGTCAAAGCTGGAGTAGGAGTCCACGTCCATAAAGGCATTCTGCTGCAGGAAGTCCTCCCGCAGCATCCGGGCGATCTCCAACGTCAGCTGGTCGTTGGCGGAAAGGGAATCCTTGCCCACCAGCTGGACGATCTCGTTCAGCTCGTTCTCCTCCTGCAAAAGGTGCATGGCGCGGTTGCGGTTCCGGATGAAGTCCTCGCCCATGTTCTCGTTGAACCAGGGCGTCACCGCGTCCAGATACAGGGAGTAGGAGTTCAGCCAGTTGATGGCCGGGAAGTGGCGGCGATAGGCCAGCGAAGCGTCCAGCGACCAGAAGACCTTGACGATACGCATGGTGGCCTGTGCCACCGGCTCACTCAGGTCGCCGCCGGGAGGCGACACCGCGCCCACGGCGGTCAGGGAGCCGGTGCGTTCATCGCTGGCCAGGCACTGCACCACGCCGGCGCGCTCATAGAACTGCGCCAGACGGGAGGCCAGATAGGCGGGATATCCCTCCTCGCCGGGCATCTCCTCCAACCGGCCGGACATCTCGCGCAGGGCCTCGGCCCAGCGGGAGGTAGAGTCGGCGATGACGGCCACATCGTAGCCCATGTCGCGGAAATACTCCGCGATGGTGATGCCGGTGTAGACCGATGCCTCACGGGCGGCCACAGGCATATCCGAGGTGTTGGCGATCAGCACTGTACGCTTCATCAAGCTCTCGCCGGTGCGGGGGTCGGTCAGCTCCGGAAACTCCCGCAGTACGTCGGTCATCTCGTTGCCGCGCTCGCCGCAGCCGATATAGACCACGATGTCCACGTCGGCCCACTTGGCCAGCTGGTGCTGCACCACGGTCTTGCCGGAGCCGAAGGGCCCGGGCACGGCGGCGGTGCCGCCCTTGGCGATGGGGAACATGGTGTCGATGACACGCTGGCCGGACTGCAAAGGCTTTACCGGCGGGAATTTCTTTTTATAGGGGCGGCCCACGCGGACGGGCCACTTCTGCACCATGGTCAGCTCACGCACCTCACCGTTGGCCAGCTTCACCCGGGCGATGGGCTGGGTGATGTTGTACTGTCCGGCCTCGGCCAGCCACGCCACCGTGCCCTCGGCGCCCTTGGGCACCATGATCTTGTGCAGCACGGACTCCGTCTCCGGCACGGTGCCCAGAATGTCGCCCACAGCCACGGTGTCGCCTACAGCGGCGGTGGGGGTAAAGTCCCACAGCCTGTCGCGGTCCAGCGGCGGCACCTGAATGCCGCGGGTGATGTTGCTGCCCACCCGGCGGACGATCTCCTCCAGCGGACGCTGGATGCCGTCATAGATATTCTCGATCAGGCCGGGGCCCAGCTCCACGCTCAGCGGTGCGCCGGTGGTGACCACATCAGCACCGGGACCAAGACCGGACGTCTCCTCATACACCTGTATGGAGGCCCGGTCGCCGGTCATATTCAGGATCTCTCCGATCAGCTGCTGGGGACCTACGCGCACCACGTCCGCCATGTTGGCGTCCGCCATGCCGTCCGCCACCACCAGCGGGCCGGAGACTTTGATGATCTTACCCATTCTCTTGCTCCTTTCAGGAAATATCCGCGCCCACGGCGCGTTCCACCGCGTCGTGCAGGGCGGCCCCGGCGATGCCCAGCGAACCGGTCTTGCCGGGGATGAGGATAACGGCGGGCAGGGGTGCGTCTTTATACCGGGCGATCTCGGCGGTCAGCTGCTGCGCCAGCTGCTCGGTGATATAGATGACGGCGTAGTCCTCCTGCGCCAGGCGGTGCAGCGTTCTGCGCCCCGCGTCGGTATCCTCGGTGGGGAACACGTCCAGCCCCAGCGCACGGAAGCCCAGCACGCTGTCCCGATCCCCAATAACGGCGATCTTATACATATTGCTCACGCAGCCTTTCCCGGAGCGCCTCCGCCGGCACACCGGCCATCCGGCCGGACAGCACGGTACGCACCGCCGTCCACTCCGCCTCCTTTGCCGCCAGATAGCCCAGCGCCACCTCCACGCCGAAGGGTACCCGGCGTGCCGCGCCGGCGGCGCGGAGCACCGCGTCGTCGCAGGCCTTTTCAAAGGCGGTCAGGCTGCCGCCCTTGGCGGCCTCGTCTCCCAGCTCCGCCTCCCGGGCGAAGGCCGTGCCCCGCCACAGCGCGGCAGCGCCGCTGCCGCTTCCGGCGCGGATCGCCTCCGGCGTCACGCTGCCGCCGGGGAACAGCACCTCCCGCAGGAAGCCGGCGTCCAGCCCCAGCCGCTGGGTGCGGATGAGTGAGCGCAGGTTCGCCGCGTCGATCATGGCGCGGACATAGTCCTGCAAATAGGGTATGTGGCTGTCCGCCGCCAGCTTTTCCAGCCGCGCGAAGTAGGCCCGATCCAGGATGCAGTCGCTGCTGCGGGCGCTGCCCGTCTCGGCCAGCACCCGCTGGGCCTCATCGGCCGCGGCGGCCATGTCGGCGGGCAGAAAGTCCCAGCCGCCGTTTTCGGCGTGCTTTTTCCGCATCGTCTCTGCCGGTACGGTCCCGGCGTCGATCAGCAGACGCTCCGCATCCTGCGGTGCTTTCAGCAGCGTTTTGATGTTGTGGTAGTCGTATTTCAGCCGGAACACGTCCAGCACCTCCGCCTCCGGCATAAAGCGGGAAACGTCGGCGAACACCGCCTCGCGCTGCGCGCTCAGCGCCGCCTGCAGGGACGGCTCATCGTGTACGGGCGCGTAGCCCCACTCGCTCAGCAGCTGGGCGCACGCCTCGACGGAGGGTGCCGTCAGCAGCTGCTCCAGCCGCTGTGCCGTCAGCAGCCGGCGCTCCATGGCGCGTATGCGGGCGGACAGGAACAGATAGTCCGTGTCCTTTCTCCGTTTTGTCAAAGGGACGCCCCCTTTCAGTCAAACAGCACGGCGGCCACGGCGGAGGAGTCCTCCTGCCGTGCCCGGCGCAGCAGCTCGGCAAAGCCGCAGTTGATCTCCATGCGGCCCCGCTGCAGTACCACGCCGCCGCCCGTCTCCCGGGTGTCGGCAGCCAGGGTGAAGCCCGCGCCGGGCTTTTTGCCGTTGGCGGCGTCCACCACCGCCTGACCCACCGTGTCCCGGTCGGCGGCGGAGAACACCAACGCCTCGCCGCCCTGCCCGTTTTCCGCGGCCAGCGATGCCAGCAGGTCGATATACTCCGGGCGCGGCAGCTTCAGCAGCGCGTCGGCGGCGCGGGCAAAGGCCTCGTCCAGCATCCGCTGCTTCTCCGCCAGTACCCGCTGGCGGCAGGCCAGACGGCTGCCGCCCTCCAGGCGCTCCACCTGCTCGTGCTCCAGCACCTTGCAGCGGGCCTCGCCCTCGCGGAGCAGCTTGTCCGCCTCGGCGCGGTACCGGGCCAGAATGGCCTCGGCCTCCGCCGCCGCCTGGGCGGCGATGTCGGCGCACTCGGCCTGTGTGTCGGCCTCCATGCGCGCGATGATCTTGTCGATACCGTTCATAGGCGCACCCGCCTTACTTCATGATGTTCAGGGAGATCATAATGGTCGCCACCAGAGACAGGATGGCGTAGAACTCCACGATGCCGCAGTAGATGATGCCCTTGGTAGCGGCCTCTGGGTGCTTGGCCACGATGTTGATGGACGCGGCGGCCACGCGGCCCTGGAAGATGGCGCTCAGCCAGCCGCCCAGCATGATGGGCAGGCAGGCGGCGAAGAAGGACAGCCCCTGGGTCAGGGAGAGATCCAGCACGCTGCCGCTGAGCAGGCCGGTCTGGCCCAGCACCAGGAACAGCGCCACAAAGCCGTACAGGCCCTGGGTGCCGGGCAGTACCTGCAGGATCAGACACTTGGTGGACTTATCGGGGTCCTCGCTGGTCAATCCGGCGGCGGCCTCACCCACCATACCGGTGCCCTTGGCGGAGCCGATGCAGCACAGGCCGGCGGTCAGCGCCGCGCCCAGGATGGCGAAACCCAGTCCGCCCACAGATTCAAGAAAAGCTAACATGATTTAGTATCCTCCTTAATGATCTCTACGTGTTTGGCCCGGACGCGCAGGGGACGGTAGGCCTTGCCGCCGTCCTTGTAGAAGCGTCCGAAAAATTCCAGAAATTGCAGGCGCATATCGTGGACGTAGCAGCCCAGCAGGTTCAGCGCCAGGTTCAGCATATTGCCGACGAATGCGATGATGATGAAGGTGACCACGTTGCCGGTGGTGGCGCCCAGCATATTGAACACCTGGGCCAGCACTGCGCCGGACAGCATCAGCGCCATCAGCCGGACGTAGGACAGGATATCGCTGAAGAAACCCGTCACGCCGTTGTACACCGCCGCCACGAAGCCCGTCACCTTGCCGAAGCCCTTTTTGCCCCGGCCCGCGCCGTATACCAGCATAAGAACGCCCGCGATCAGCACCACCGGCACGCCGGATACACTGCCGATGCCAAGCACCGCAAGACCCGTGCCCGCCAGAATGATCCACCAGGTGATCTCGTCAAACAGGGCATCCATAAAGCAGCCCTTTTTGCATTTTTCCACCACGCTGACGGTCATGCCGGTGAACACCTGCAAGGCGCCCAGGATCAGCGAGCCCACCATGATGGCCATGGTGTCGTCCAGGGGTGAAAACAGCGCCGGCAGGGCAAAGGTGCTCTCCGGGTCAAAGAACTTGAAGAGCTGCGGCAGGAAGTCGCCGAAGAAGCTGCCGGTCATGGCGCCGAAGACCACGGTGGTCACGCCGCACCAGAAGATCATCTCCATAAAGCTGCGGTCGTCCGGCCGTTTTTTCTTCAGGAACAGCCATGAGCCGAGGAGCATCAGCAGCCCGTAGCCGATGTCCGCCATCATCATGCCGAAAAACAGGATGAAGAACGGTGCCATCACCGGGTTGGGGTCCACGCCGTCGTAGGCTGGCAGGGAGTACTGCTCGGTGATGCAGTTCATGGACCGCGCCACCGCGTTGTCCTCCAGCAGCACCGGCACCTCCGGTATCTGCTCCGTCGTGGGATCGGACAGGGTGTAGTCGCAGTCCGTCGTGTCCAGATACGCCGTCAGCCTTGCCGTCTTTTTCTCCGGCACCCAGCCGTCAAAGGCCACGATGCACCCGTCGGTCAGCAGTCTGCGGCGGTTTTCCTCCCGCTGCAGGCGGGAGGCCAGCCGGTCGGCGCACAGATACAGCTCCGGCAGCCGTTCCGCCAGCTTATCCAGCTGCTTTCGCAGGGCCTCCTGCTGCCTCTTGACCTCTGCCAGCCGGTCTGTGTCCCGCCGCCGGTTTTCCTCCGGCGTGCCGGTGCGGCCCTTCAGGGGTGAGGCTGCGAAGCCCCGGCCCCGCAGCAGCTCCAGCACCGGTGCCGTCGCTGCCTTGTGGGTGATGAGCAGCACGCACTGCTGCTGCCGGTCGGCGGAGAGCAGATGCAGCTCGCTCTCCGGATATTCGTTTTGTACCTGCCCGCACAGCTCGTCCCAGGGGACGAAGGGCGGCAGTACGCCCAGGGTCACGTCGCAGCAGCGTGTCTCCGTCAGCTCCAGGGGCAGGTCCAGACTCAGCCAGGGCCCCAGGGTGATCCGGTCGGTCTCCAGCTGGGCGGCCAGCGCCGTCAGCTGCTGTAATCGTCCCGTTGCCTCGTTGACCTGGCGGGCCAGCGCCAGCCCGTCGGCCAGCCCCGTCTCGCTCAGGTATTCCGTCTCGCCGATGGCGGGGCGGGGCGCCAGCAGCGGCGCTTTCTTGGGCGGCGCAGCCCGCCGCAGGGCATCGATCGCCGTCTGTACCTGCCGCTGGCGGGCCAGGCAGTCCGCCGTCTCGCTGTCGCAGCGCCGCAGGCTCTCCGGCGCATCCGGCGCGTCCGGCTCACTGATCTCCACGCAGCCCATACGCTCCAGCTGCCGCAGCAGCGCGTCGTGGTCCCGCTCCAGCGCCAGCACCTGCAGGCGCTTCATTTTTGCAATGGGCATTTACCGCTTCACCACCTTTTCCACGATGGCGCGGACAGCCGTGTCCATGCGCTGCTCCGCCTGCTGTCGTATGGCTGTGCAGGTGCGCTCGGCGTCGCTTCGCAGGGCGGCGTCCGCCGCCTGTCCGGCTTCACCGGCCCGCTGCATGGCTTCGTTCTCCAGCACCTTCACGGCGTTCTGCGCCTCCCGCACCAAACCGTCGCCGTCCCGGCGGGCCTGCTCGGTCAGTGCCTGGGCAGCGCGCTGGGCCTCGGCCTTCTGCTCCAGAAGCCGCTGCTCCGCCGCCTGCAGCTGGTCTATTTTTTCACGGTACAGTTTACTCACCGCCTTTCCTGATCTGGGAAACAGACAGGGGAAGACCCCGTTTTCGGAAGCCGTCCCCCTTTGAAGTATATATTCCGCGGAGGAAACTCCCTTCGCCTGCCTCTGATTATACATAGTTTATCATACCACAAAAGCACGGGGAACAACAACAGGCAGAATGGCAAAAATAACCGGCATCCTTTGTGCAGGGTGACGGTAAAATGACAGCCGGGTGACAGACAGGTAAGAAATAAGTGGTGGCATTTTTTTGCCCCATGTGGTATACTCTTCCTATATTGGAACAGTATTCCCGTTTTGCGGGAGTGTATAATGACGTGAGGTGTGTCATGACCTATCTGAAAGCAATTCTGTTGGGACTGGTGCAGGGCATAGCGGAATTCCTGCCCATCTCCAGCTCCGGCCATCTGGCCATCGCCCGCAACCTGCTGAATATGGAGGGCGCGGGGAGCATCCCGGAGTTCTTCGATGTGCTGCTCCACCTGGGCACGCTTATTGCGGTGTTCGCCGCCTATTGGGGCGACATCCGCGACATGGTGGTGGAGTTCTTCCGGGGCATCGGCGACCTGGCGCACCGCAGCACCCCCACGCCGGTGCCGCCCGCCCGCCGGCTCATCCTGCTGATCATCGTCGGTACGCTGCCGCTGTTTGCGGTGCTGCCCATCCGCAAGACGGTGCAGGGCCTGGGCGACAATATGTATTTCGTGGGCGCGGCGCTGATCTTCACCGGCTTCCTGCTGTTCCTGTGCGACCGGGTGCGCCGGGGCCGCAAGACCGAGCGCAGCGCCACCTGGCTGGACGCTCTGCTGGTGGGCGTGGGGCAGGCGGTGGCCACGCTGCCCGGCGTCTCCCGCTCCGGCATGACCATCACTGCCGGCTGCTTCGTGGGCTATGAGCGTCGCTTCGCCGTGCGCTTTTCCTTCCTGCTGAGCATCCCCGCCGTGCTGGGCGCCAATATCCTCTCCATCAAGGACGCGGTGCAGGTCGGCATCGTCGGCGCGGAGGTGCCCATGTACCTGGTGGGCGTGGCCGTGGCCGCCGTGACGGGCTATCTGTGCATCCGGCTTCTGAAGTATATCGCGGACAAGGGCCGTTTCGGTGCCTTCGCCTACTACTGCTGGGCGGCGGGCGTGCTGACCCTTGTTCTGCAGGGCATCAAGTGAGGTAGATAGACTATGGCATCGACACAAAAGAAAGGAAACAGCCGCAAAAAAACGCCTGCCCCGCCGCCCCCGCCGGCGTATAACGCCGCGGCGCGTGTGGCCGGCGGCATCGTCTGCGCCCTGCTGGCGCTGTGCGTGCTGGTGAGCTATTTCAACGTGGACGCCCTCCTCCTGGTGTGGATCGCCAGGGTGCTCAAGGGCGCGCTGGGCTACGGCTATTACCTGACGGCCCCGGTGCTGGCGGCTATTGCCGTCATCCAGCTGGGCCATCGGGGACGGCCCGTCGTCCTGCGTACCACCTGCGTGGCGCTGCTGCCCCTGCTGGTGGGCGTGCTGTGCCACCTGACCCTGTGCCGCACGGCCTACACCCTCGGCCTGGACAGCGTCAAGACCCTCTGGGCCGACGGACAGGCCCTCAAGTGCGGCGGTGTGCTCTCCGGCGGCCTGGCCGTGGGCTGCGAAGCCCTGGTCAGCAAGGTGGTGTCCATCATCGTGTTCGTGGTGCTGCTGCTGGCCGCCCTGCTGGGCGCCCTGCACCTGACGCCCCAGGAGGCCGCGGCGCGCGTCCGCAGCTATGGCGAGAGCCTGCGCCGTGACGACGAGGACGCGGATGACGAAGCCCTCCCGGAGGGTTTCACCCCCCCCGCCGCCCCCGCCCCGGCGAAAAAGCCTGCCAAGGGCCGCAGGCGCCCCAATATCGACATCCCGCTGGACAGCGAGCGCGACGACACGGTCCTTCCGCCCGCCAGCTCCTTCTTCCCCCGCCGCAGCGACGATATCCGCACGCCGGATCAGGTGCTGCGGGGCGGCCCCGCCCCTGCGCCCCAGCCCCTCAGCGACGAACCTGCACCGCCCGCCGCCCCGGCGGAGCCCCCCGCCCCGAAAAAGCCCCTCAGCGACAAGCAGAAAAAAGCCCAGCTGCAGCAGGAGGTGGAGAGCGCCGCCCAGGAGGTCAGCGATGCCATCGAGCAGGAGCTGGCCCAGGGGGAGGAGACCTACCGCTACCCGCCCATCACCCTGCTGGAGCAGAACCGCGGCGGCAACTACACCGAGGTGGGCGCCGAGCTGCGGAACAACTCCAAGCGCCTGGCGGACACCCTGCGCTCCTTCGGCGTGGACGCCCGCGCCGGCGAGGTCATCCATGGCCCCTCCGTCACCCGCTACGAGTTCACCCTGGACCAGGGCGTCAAGCTCAGTAAGATCACGAACCTCCAGGACGATATCGCCCTGGCGCTGGGTGCCAGCGGCGTCCGCATCGCCCCGGTGCCCAACAAGATATCCGCCGTGGGCATCGAGGTCCCCAACCGCACCGTCACCGCCGTGCGGATCCGCGACGTCATTGAATCCCGCGAGTTCATCGACCATCCCTCCCCGGTGGCCTTTGCCGTGGGCAGGGATATCGGCGGCAGCAACATCGTGGGCAACATCGCCCGTCTGCCCCATGTACTCATCGCCGGCACCACCGGCTCCGGTAAATCCGTCTGCACCAACTCCCTCATCGTCAGCCTGCTCTACAAGTCCACGCCGGACGAGGTCCGTTTTATCATGGTGGACCCCAAGATGGTGGAGCTGGCGCCCTACAACGGTATCCCGCACCTGCTCATCCCCGTGGTCACCGACCCCAAAAAGGCCGCCGGCGCCCTGCAATGGGCGGTGTTCGAGATGATGAAGCGCTACAAGATGTTCTCTGAAAAGGGCGTCAAGGACCTGGCGGGCTATAACGCCCTGTCCGAGACGGACGAGGACGTGAAAAAGCTGCCCACCGTGGTGGTGGTCATCGACGAGCTGGCCGACCTGATGCTGGTGGCGGCCAAGGAGGTGGAGGAGTCCATCTGCCGTGTGGCCCAGATGGGCCGTGCCGCCGGTATGCACCTGGTCATCGCCACCCAGCGTCCCTCGGCGGACGTGATCACCGGTCTGATGAAGGCCAATATCCCCAGCCGCATCGCCTTCGCCGTGGCCAGCTCCATGGAGTCCCGCATCATTCTGGACACCACCGGCGCGGAGAAGCTGGTGGGCAAGGGCGATATGCTCTACTTCCCTCTGGGCGACACCAAGCCCACCCGTGTCCAGGGCTGCTTCATCACCCCGGAGGAGATCGACCGTGTGGTGAAGTTCGTCAAGGACGAGGCCGGCGAGGCCCATTACGACCAGGACGTGATCGAGAAGATCCAGCAGGCGGTGGACGCCAAGGCCGACAAGGGCGGCAAGGCCCCCTCCGGCGACGTGTCCGACGACGGCGACGATGCCGACGAGCTGCTCTCCGCCGCCGTAGAGGTGGTGCTGGAGACGGGTCAGGCCTCCGTGTCCATGCTCCAGCGCCGTCTGAAGCTGGGCTACTCCCGCGCCGCCCGCCTGGTGGACCAGATGGAGGAGCGCGGCTATGTGGGCCCCTTCGAGGGAAGTAAGCCCCGCCAGCTGCTCATCACCCGCGAGAAGTGGCAGGAGCTGCAAATGGCCAAGGGCGCGGCCCCGGCGGAGGCGGACAAGCCCGCCGACCGTTACGGCAGCATCCACGACGTGTTCGAGAGCCACGACGCACTTGAATAATACATATCCCCCGGCCGAAGGCCGGGGGATATTTTCTTGCTTACACCGTGCCGGTGACGGTCAGCACCGCCGTGCCGGGGGTGGTGCTGTACGCGCCGGTGGCGGCGTCCTGAGTGAAGGTGGCCGCGGGCACCGTGACCACGCCGGCCGCCGTGGCGAATACGCCGGTAGCCGCGTCATAGGTGTACTGGGTGGGGGCGGTCAGCGCCGTGCCGTTCAGCGTCACCGTCAGGTCCGTCAGCCGCGGGTCGAAGGTGTCGGTGATAACGATGGCCGCCGCGGCGTCCGCCGCCGTGTTGCCGGTGTTCTGGATGGTGAAGGTGTACGTCAGGCGGCTGTTCTCCGTCACCGTGGTGGGGGAGAGGGACTTGTTGATGGTCAGTGCCGGCGCCGCCTCCGGTGCCACCGTCTCCGTGGCGGTAACGGGATTTGCCAGCCCCGCGCCGGTGACAGACGCACTGTTGGTGACGGTGCCCTCCGCCGTCGGCGGCGCGAAGGCCGTGGGCACGGCCTCATAGGCGATAACGGCATTGCCGCCCGCCGGCACGGTGATGCCGGTGAACGTCAGCGGCGGCCCGGCGGTGACGGCGGGTGCCGCCTGCAGAACGCCGTTCTGATAGTACCGCACAGACCCGGCGGTGTAGGACAGGGGATACACCGTCCCGGCGTTGAAGGTGTAGCCGCCCAGATTGTCGGTAATGGTCAGCCCCGTCAGCGGTGCGGTGCCGCTGTTGACCAGAGAGAGGATATACGTCACGCGGCCGTCGGTGCCGTAGGTGGGCACCACGGCGGTCTTGGCGGCGGTCAGCGTCTCCGTCAGCTCACCCACCGTCACGTTGGAGGTGGTGGTCTGGCCGTTATAGGTCAGCGTTGCCTGGTTGGTGAAAGTTGCCATGATAGGACCTCCTGTGTTTAATTTCGCGGGTCGTGCCCGCAGTCCAGTGTATGCGCCGCGGTCCCCGGCGGTCCGTACTTGTCAAGCGGCGGCACGTCGGGTATAATAGAAGCAGAAATACGCGGCGGCCCGGACCGCCCGGATACAGGAGGGTGTGATAGAAGCATGGAACTGAAAAAATTGCCCCATATCGAGATCGAGGTGGCGCCCCTGCCGGGCAAAAAGCTGCCGGCGGCGGTAAATACCCTGCGTAAGCTGGATGTAAAAAAGGTGGGCCTCATCGCCGGCGGTGCGGCGGCGGTGCTGACCGTGGTCTCCGTGGCCGGCCGCTACGGTATCTACCGCGGCGCGGTGGCGGCGGAGCTGAAGCGCCAGCTGGCGCCGCTGCACCGCAAGCTGGACCAGCTCCAGGCGGAGAACCGTATGCTCCGTGCCGAGCTGGAGCAGCTGAAAAAAGAAAAGACCGACGAAAACTGAAAAAAAGGAAGCACCCGTCAGGGTGCTTCCTTTTTGCCATTGTCACAGCGCCGCGGTGACCTCCCGCAGCCATTGCCGGACCTCCGTCGGCACCAGCGGGGCGATCTGTGCATACACCCGCCTGTGATAGCCGTTCAGCCAGTCCCGTTCCGATGCCGTCAGCAGCGCCGGGTCCAGGGCGTCCCGGTCGAAGGGCGCCAGCGTCAGCGTCTCAAAGCGCAGAAAGCCCGCCGCCTCCGCCGGCTGCACCAGCAGCAGGTTCTCGTGCCGTATGCCGAAGCGTCCGGCGGCGTAGTATCCCGGCTCATCGGAGATGACCATGCCCGTCTCCAGTGCCGGGTGTGCCAGCCCCTCCGCAATGCGCCAGCGGAAGGAGGGCGGCGCCTCGTGTACGCTGAGCACGCACCCCACGCCGTGCCCGGTGCCGTGGTCATAGTCCAGGCCCTCCCGCCACAGCGGGCCCCGGGCCAGTGCGTCCAGATTTTCCCCCATGACCCCCTGGGGGAATTGTGCCATGGCCAGCTGTATGTGGCCCTGCAGCACCTGTGTGGACCTCCGGCGTTCCTCGTCCGTGATGGGGCCCAGCGCTATGGTGCGGGTCACATCCGTCGTGCCCCGGGCGTAGTGTCCGCCGCTGTCCACCAGCAGCAGTCCCTGCGCCTTCAGCGGCACGTCCGTCTCCGGTGTGGGGGCGTAGTGGACCACGGCAGCGTGGGGGCCATAGGCGGCGATGGTCTCGAAGCTGTCCTCCAGAAAATCCGCCTGTTCCGTCCGGTACCGGCGCAGCAGCGCCGCGGCGGACAGCTCGGTGTATGCCTCCGGCCGTGTCTTCATCTCATACAGGAAGCGGCACAGCGCCGCGCCGTCCTGCAAATGCGCCTGCCGGAAGCCCGTCTGTTCGCTCTCGGCCTTCACCGCCTTGCGGCGGGCAGCGGGGCTGGGTGTGTCCGTCCACGCCGTGTGGGCCAGACATTCCGCGATGCGGCTGTTGGCCGTGGCGCTGTCCGCCAGCACCCGCGCGCCCTCCGGCAGCGTCCGCAGCGCGTCGTAGATATCCCCGTAGGGCCGCAGCGCTACGCTGTCTGCCGCCAGCGCGGCGCGTATCTCCGGCGCGAAGCTCTCTGCCTGGGCATATAGCGCGGCGCTGTCCGTGCCCACCAGCAAAAAGCCCAGGAATACCGGCGTGCATGCCACGTCGCCGCCCCGCAGCTCCAGTGCCCAGGCCACGTCCGTCAGATCGGTCAGCAGCAGCCATTCCGCCTTCTGCGCCGCCATGTCCTGCCGCAGGGCCGTCAGCTTCTCCCGCCGCGTCACCCCGCTGTCGAAGGCCCATACCGGCGCGGCGGACAGGTCGGGCCGGTCCGTCCAAACGCCCGCCGCCGGGTCGAAGCCGCCGTCCAGCCGGATGTGCTTGTCCGCCAGCGCCTTTTCCAGCGTCCGGTGCAGCCGTGTGCTGACGGTCCGGCCGTCAAAACCCAGGACTCCGCCCTCCGGCAGCTGCTCCGCCAGGAATTGGGACAGCGTCGGCACGCCCGGCTGGCCGGCGCGCATCAGCTGTATGCCGCTGCCCTCCAGCTGCCGTTCCGCCTGCAAAAAGTATCGCCCGTCCGTCCACAGGTATGCGCCCTCCCGCAGCACCGCCAGCGTTCCCGCTGAGCCGGTGAAGCCGGACAGGAACTCCCGGGCCTTGAAATGCGCCCCTACATACTCCGAGCCGTGAAAGTCGTCGGTGACGACGATGCAGCCCGCCAGCCCGCGCGCCTCCATATTCTGCCGCAGCGCGGCCAGCTTTTCCGTAACGGTCATGGTGCTCACCCTTTCTCACGGAACAGTATAGCACACTTCCCGCAGAATTCCACCCCTGTCTGCGCAATTGTGCGCTCCGCCGCCCGAACATTCATATACCGCGTATAAACATATACCAAAGGTGTATATAATGCCGCGTAGAGGTGTATAAAACGTACACGATAGATATGTGAAAGAGAAAGGGAAAGAAAGGAGAATGTTCAATGAGAAAAGAACGGGAACGCCGTACCCTTGAGACGGCGGGAATGCTGTTTACTCTGCTTTTCGGCAACCTGCTGCACTTTGTCTACGACTGGACAGGCCAGGCCGGCTGGGCCGCGTATCTCTCCGCCGTCAACGAATCCACCTGGGAGCACATGAAGCTTTTGGCCGTTCCCTGGCTGGTGTGGACCGTCGTCACGATCGTCGTAAACCGTTGTGCCGCAGGCGCTTTTCCCAGGGCCATCGGCCTGCTCGCCGGCCTCGCCGCCATCCCGGCCCTGTTCTATACCTACACCGGTATCCTGGGAAAAAGCGTGGGCGTGGTCAACATCCTGATCTTTCAGGCCGCCGTGCTGCTGGCATATTTTGTCAGTGCCTCCCTGCAAAAGAGCGCCCGCCTCTCGTCCGTTTCTTTCCAGATATTGGGCATTCTGCTCCACCTGCTCGCCGCCCTCGCCTTCCTTTTTTTCACGTCCTTTCCCCCGTCCCTTCCCCTGTTTGTGGACCCCACAAACGGGACCCGCGGCATACCGCCAAAAACGCTGTGATACCAACGGTTTACAGCTGAAAGAAAGTGGCGCTTCCCACATCGGAAAGCGCCGCTTTTTTTGCGGAAATTTGCCTCTTGACAAAGCTGCATCTGTTGATATAATAAACGTATGATTACAAAAATGCACTTGCTTAGGAGGTGGCTGTGTGACCCGAAGAGAACGGCAGCTGCTGGAATGGATACGGGAAAACCCGTGTATTTCCCAGCAGGAGCTGGCCGACAAGGCCGGTATTACGCGGTCCAGCGCCGCGGTCCACATTTCCAACCTGATGCGGAAGGGCTACATTGCCGGCCGCGGCTATCTGCTGCGTGAGGCGCCCTACATCGCCGTGGTTGGCGGCGTGAATATGGATATCGGCGCGGTGTCTGACGCGCCGCTGGTGGCCCGGGACTCCAACCCCGGCCGGGTGACCACCTCTCTGGGCGGCGTGGGACGAAACATCGCCCACAATCTCTGCCTGCTGGGTGAGCAGGTGTCCATGATCACCGTGCTGGGGCAGGATAGCTTTGCCCAGTCTGTGCGGGAGAACGCGGCGGATATCGGCCTTGACCTGAGCCACAGCGCCACCATTCCCGGCGGCCGGACGGGCACCTATCTGTTTATCGACGGCTGCGACGGCGACATGGCCCTGGCCGTGAACGACATGGCCATCTATGAGCACATCACGCCGGAGTTCCTGCGGCAGCGGCTGGATTATATCAACCATGCCGATCTGGTGGTGGTGGAGACGAACCTGCCGGAGGCGTCTATCCAGTGGCTGTGCAGCCACTGCACCGCGCCTGTCCTGGCCGATCCGGTCAGCACCATCAAGGCGCCGAAGCTGCTGCCGGTGCTGGATAAGCTGACGGCGCTGAAGCCCAACCGCATGGAGGCGGAGCTGCTCAGCGGCGTGACCATCCGCGATGAGGCAGACGTTCAAAAGGCCGCGAAGGTCCTGCTGGACAAGGGCGTTCAGCAGGTGTATATCTCCCTGGGGAGCGATGGCCTGTACGCCGAGGACCAGGCGGGGCGGCACGTGCGCCTGCCCTGCCCGAAGGTGCAGGTGGTGAACGCCACCGGCGGCGGGGACGCCATGGCGGCGGCGCTGGCCGCGTGCATCGCCCACGGCAAACCACTGGCGGAGTGCGCGCGGAAGGCCGCCGGGGCCGGTGCGCTGGCCTGTACGGCGGCGGAGACCATCCACCCCGGCATGAGCTGGGAGAATGTGGACTATATTTTGGACAATACAGGCATGAGCAAAAAAGCGTAAATAGAATTGCATGACATAAGGAGGTACAAGTTATGAACCGTTATCTGGACGTGGCCCCTGAGGTGCAGGAGGCTTTGAAGGCCGGCAAGCCCGTTGTGGCGCTGGAGAGCACCATCATCTCCCACGGTATGCCCTATCCCCAGAATGTGGAGACGGCACTGAACGTGGAGAAGATCATTCGTGACGGCGGCGCGGTGCCCGCCACCATCGCCATCATCGGCGGTCGGCTGAAGGCCGGATTGACCCCCGAGGAGATCGACTATCTGGGCAAGACCGGCGCCGGCGTCACCAAGGCCAGCCGCCGCGACCTGCCTATTCTGGTGGCGGAGGGCCGCGACGGCGCCACCACCGTGACCACCACCATGATGATCGCCGCCATGGCGGGTATCCAGGTGTTCGCCACCGGCGGAATCGGCGGCGTGCACCGCGGGGCCGAGACCACCATGGACATCTCCGCCGATCTGGAGGAACTGGCCCATACCCCGGTGATGGTGGTGTGCGCCGGCGCCAAGTCCATCCTGGATCTGGGACTGACCCTGGAGTATCTGGAGACCCACGGTGTGCCGGTCATCGGCTATCAGACCGAGGAGCTCCCCGCGTTCTATACCCGCAAGTCCGGCTTTAAGGTGGACTACCGGCTGGACACCCCCAAGCAGCTGGCCGAGGCCTTCCATGTGAAGCGCGAGCTGGGGCTGGAGGGTGGTATGCTGGTGACGAACCCCATCCCCGAGCAGTACTCTATGGATGCCGACGTGATCAACAAGGCCATCAACGAGGCGGTGGAGGAGGCCAAGGAGCAGGGCATCCACGGCAAGGCCACCACGCCCTTCCTGCTGGCTAAGATCAAGGACATCACCGGCGGCAGCAGCCTGGATGCCAACATTCAGCTGGTGTATAACAACGCCAAGCTTGCCACGGCCACGGCCTGCGAGCTGGCCAAGCTGGCCAAATGAGCCAGCCGTCGCTGGGCTTTGTCGGCGGCGCGGACGGACCTGTGACGGTATTCGCCTCCGGCGGCGGTACGGCGCTGCTTATCTATCTGGCGCTTATCAACCTGACGACGTTCATCATCTATGGCGCGGACAAGCGTCGGGCCAGACAGGGCAAATGGCGGGTGCCGGAAAAGACGCTGTTCCTGCTGCCGCTGTTGGGCGGCAGTGTCGGTGCGCTGCTGGGTATGCGGGTGTTTCACCACAAGACGAAGCACTGGTATTTCGTCTGGGGCGTGCCCGCCATACTGCTGGCACAGCTGGCACTGGCGGTCTGGTTACTGACGAGGTAAGGAGGACATACTATGCTGGTACGAAAAGCGGTTCCGGCGGATATCCCCGCTGTGACCGCCATTTACGAGGCGCTTCTGGATCGTGAGGAGCGCGGCGAGCTGTCCACCGGCTGGACCCGGGGCGTATACCCCACGGAGCAGACGGCTCTGGACGCGCTGGCTGCCGGCACACTGTATGTGCTGGAGGACGGGGGACGTGTTGCGGCCGCCGCCAAGCTGGACCAGAACCAGATGGCGCAATACAGCCAGTGTACCTGGCGGCATGACGCGCCGCCGGAGCAGGTGCTGGTGCTGCACACACTGGTGGTGGACCCCACTGTGAAGGGCAAGGGGTACGGCACGGCTTTTGTGGCCTACTATGAGCAGTTGGCCCGGGAAACGGATCGGCCGTACCTGCGGATCGACACCAACGCCCGCAACACGCCCGCCCGGGCGCTGTACAAAAAGCTGGGCTACACCGAGGCGGGCATCGTGGCCGGGACCTTTAACGGCATCCCGGACGTGCAGCTGGTGTGCCTGGAGAAAAAGGTATAAAACAAAGGACGAGGAGGTGCCGGAGATGGCATTGATCCATGTAAACGAGAGCGACTTCCGGGAGCAGGTCCTGGAAAACAGCGGCACAGTGCTGGTGGATTTCTGGGCCAACTGGTGCGGCCCCTGCCGTATGCTGGGCCCCGTGCTGGAGCAGCTGGCCGCTGACCGGCCGGACGTCACCGTGGCCAAGGTGGATGTGGACGAGAATATGTCCCTGGCCGCGGCCTACGGCGTGGAGAGCATCCCCATGCTGCTGGTGTTCAAGAACGGCCAACTGGTGAACAAGTCCATCGGTTTTGTCTCCCAGCCGGAGATCGAAAAGCTTATCGGATGAAAAAGGCCCGCAGGCCGTTGTCTGCGGGCTTTTTCCGGCTTGACAGGCAGCGCTCCGGCGGGTACAATGGGGCCAAAATGACGCCCGCGCAGGCGGGACGACCCAAGGAGGTAACGACTATGATGCATATCGGTCTGCTGGGCTTTGGCGTGGTAGGCGGCGGCGTGTGGGCGCTGTGCGCGCCGCGCGATGACCTGAATGTGAAGCGTGTGCTGCTCCGCAGTCCCAAAGAGGGCCTGCCGGAGGAGGTGGTCACCTTCAACGCCGATGACATCCTCAATGACCCGGAAATCGACACGGTGGTGGAGGTCATGGGCGGGCTGCACCCGGCTTATGAATATGTCTCCGCCGCGCTGGCGCGGGGCAAGAATGTGGTCACGGCCAACAAGGCACTGATCGCCGCCTATTACACGGAGCTCACGGTACTGGCCCGGGAGAAGGGCGCGGCCCTGCGCTGCACCGCCGCCGTGGGCGGCGGCATACCCTGGCTGACGAATTTGGAGCGCGTGAAGCGGCTGGATACGGTGTGCGCCGTGGGCGGTATTATGAACGGCACCACCAACTTTATCATGGACGCCATGCACAAGGCTCCGGTGGACTTCCCCGCCATTCTGAAGGAGGCCCAGAACCTGGGCTACGCCGAGGCGGACCCCTCCGCCGACATCGACGGCGACGACATCCGCCGCAAGCTGTGCATCTCCGCCAACATCGCCTTCGACGCGGCGCTGGAGGAGACAGCCATCCCCACCTTTGGCATCCGGACAGTGACGGCGGCGGATATTGCGGCCTTCCGGGCCCACGGCTTCGCCTGTAAGCTGCTGGCCCGGGCCGAGAGCACGGAAAACGGCGTGTGCGCCTATGTGGAGCCCACGCTGGTGGGTGCCGGCGATCTGGAGGCGGCGGTGCCCGCCAACTTCAATCTCATCACCTATGAGGCCGAGCAGCTGGGCCGCCAGAGCTTCTACGGCCAGGGCGCGGGGCGCTTTCCCACGGCGGAGAACGTGGTGCAGGACTGCCTGACGGTGCTGTCCGGCAAGCGGGGCTTTTACACCGACAGGGCTGTGCCCATGTTCCTGACCAGCGGCGAGGCGCACCCCTACTACGTCCGCACCAGCGCACCGGATGCGTTCCTGCGGGACCGCACGGCGGAGATATGGGACAACGGCGCGGTCGTCACCGGCGCGGTGGACGTGTACGAAATGCTGGCCTGGGCCAAGGCTCAGCGTGAGAAGGACCCCGGCGTGTTCATCGCCGGTATTCGATAAAAAACGACGCAATGCGACGCAGTTCGACATCCTGCGGCAGTCTTTCACAAGGAGGATACATACCATGACCTATCAGGAGATCTTAGCCAACGCGCGGACCTGTATGGGACCCTACTGCAAGTCCTGTCCCGTGTGCAACGGCGTGGCCTGCAAGAACACCGTGCCCGGCCCCGGCGCCAAGGGAATCGGCACCGGCTTCATCCGCAACTATCAGAAGTGGCAGGAGTTGTGCGTCAACATGGACACCATCTGCGAGAACGTGCCCGTGGACACCAGCTATAATTTCTTCGGCAAGCAGGTGGCCCTGCCCGTGTTTGCCGCGCCGGTGGGCGCCATGCAGCTGCACTACGGCGACAAGTACGACGATCTGACCTATAATGACATTCTGGTGTCCGCCTGTGCCGGCGCGGGCATCGCCGCCTTTACCGGCGACGGCACCAACCCCGCCGTGATCCAGGCGGCGGCCGGGGCACTGAAAAAGAACCACGGCTGCGGCGTGCCCACCATCAAGCCCTGGAATATCGACCTGGTCCGCGAGAAAGCGGAGCTGGTGGGCGCGGCGGACCCCATTGCCGTGGCCATGGACATCGACGCGGCGGGCCTGCCCTTCCTGAAGAACCTGACCCCGCCCGCCGGCAGCAAGACCGTGGACGAGCTGAAGGAGATCGTGAAGCTGATGAACAGCAAGCCATTCATCCTGAAGGGCATCATGACCGTAAACGGCGCGAAGAAGGCGCTGGAGGCCGGCGCCAGCGGCATCGTGGTCAGCAACCACGGCGGCCGCGTGCTGGACCAGTGCCCCGCCACGGCGGAGGTCCTGCCCGCCATCGTCGACGCGGTGGGCGGCAAGATGACTATTCTGGTGGACGGCGGTATCCGCACCGGCATGGACGTGTTCAAGGCCCTGGCCCTGGGCGCGGACGCGGTGCTCATCGGCCGGCCCTTCGTGAACATGGTCTACGGCGGCGGTGCCGAGGGCGTGCAGGTCTACGTGGACAAGCTGAAGGCCGAACTGGCCGATACCATGGCCATGTGCGGTGCCCATAAGCTCAGCGACATCAAGCGCTCCATGCTCTTCGGCTATTGAGCCGGGAGGTGAGGATATGAAGGCATTGCTCATCAACGGCAGCCCCCACGAGCACGGCTGTACCTACACCGCCCTGCGTGAGCTGGCCGACACGCTGGAGGCCGAGGGCATCGAGACGGAGATCATCCAGGCGGGCAAGACCGCCCATGCCTGCAACGCCTGCGCCAGCTGCAAAAAGACCCACCGCTGCGTGTACGACGATCTGGTCAACGAGACAGCGCCCAAGCTCGCCGCGGCGGACGCGCTGGTCATCGGCTCGCCGGTGTACTACGCCTCCCCCGCCGGCGGGGCCATCTCGTTTATGGACCGGCTGTTTTTCAGCACGCCCCACATCGACAAGACCATGAAGGTGGGCGCGTCGGTGGTGTCCTGCCGCCGTGGCGGCAACACAGCCACCTTCGACGCGCTGAACAAGTACTTCACCATCTGCGGTATGCCCGTGGCCAGCAGCCAGTACTGGAACATGGTCTACGGCAACACGCCGGAGGAGGTCCGTCAGGACAAGGAGGGCCTGCAGACCATGCGGACCCTGGGCCGCAACATGGCCTTTCTGATGAAGTCCATCGCCCTGGGCAAGGCGCAGCTGGGCCTGCCGGAGAAGGAGCCGGTGCAGCAGACGAATTTCCATCATTAAGGAATTGGGCGACCCCCGCGGCTGACGCCGCGGGGGTCGGTGTATATAAGCGGCAATGGGCCGGCTGACGCCGCGGGGGTCGCTGCGTTTTCGTCGAATGTCGTTGACAAGTGGCGCTTTCTGGTGGTATACTACCACTGTTAAGTGAATAGGGTCCGGTGAAGTCGTGCGGCTGCCCGCTGCAAAGGCCAGGTCTGGTCAGGCGGCAGCCTAAAAGGAAATGGGGAAAAACCCACCGCGAACGGCACTGTGAGCGCAAGGATGCACCGAAACAGCGAGAGCTGTGTGACGAAAGTCAGCCATTGGGCGTGAGCCTGAGAAGGTAGGCGGCAGACGGGGAGCGAGAGCTCCGCGGCGCGAGGCAGAAGAATTGCACGTCGGAGGACCAGGCACAGCGGGCGTTTTCTCCGTGTGGCACCACAGGAAGGACCACGCTGTTTTTGCGATGCAGAAACGGCGTTTTTTCTTACCAAAACGCACCGCCTATCCCTGCAGAGGGATGGGCATTTCTGTTGCGGTCAAGTCGGGGCGGCGTCAGCCGTCTGCTTTCCATAGAGCGGGAGGGGTTTGCCGACCCCTTCCGCCCGTCTTTTTTCATGGCGAACAGAGAGAACTGGGCGTATGATGCACAGACGGAAACGGTCCTGGCTTCCGGTGCTGTGCGTGCTGTTGGCGGCACTCACCGCCTGCACATGGAGGCGGAATTCACCCCGCTGTACGACAGCTGCTGCATCTTGCGCCGAAACCTGTTGCGTTCCGGCGTGTCCGTCTGGTATAATCATGGTATCATTCTGCAAGGAGGCCGACCCATGCGAGATCTGAAGAACACCTGCCGCGTGGCGGTGGTGCAGGCCACCCCTGTGATGTTCCGCAAGGACAAATGTCTTGAGAAGGCCCTGCGGCTCATCGACGAGGCCGCCGGCGAGGGCGCGGAGCTCATTGTCTTTCCGGAGCTGTTCATCCCCGGCTACCCCTACGGCATGACCTTCGGCTTCACCGTGGGCAGCCGCAAGGCCGTGGGCCGCGAGGACTGGAAGATGTACTACGACAACTCCCTGCTGGCCGACGGGCCGGAGATGCGTAAGCTCCTCCGCCGCGCCAGGGAGCTGGATGTCTATATCAGTATGGGCTATTCCGAGCGCGACGCCGTCACCGGTACGCTGTATAACGCTAACATGATGATCTCCCCGGAGGGCGAGGCCCTGAACCACCGCAAGCTCAAGCCCACCGGCAGCGAGCGCGTGGTCTGGGGCGATGCAGACCGGGATTACTTCCCTGTGATGGACACGCCCTGGGGCCCCATGGGCAATCTCATCTGCTGGGAGAGCTATATGCCCCTGGCCCGGGTGGCGTTGTACCAGAAGGGGATATCCCTGTACATCTCCCCCAATACCAACGACAATCCGGAGTGGCAGGACACCATCCGCCACATTGCCATCGAGGGTCACTGCTACTTTATCAACGCCGATCTGGTCTTCCGCCGCAGCGACTATCCCCAGACCGTCAGCGGCACCGCCGAGATCGCGGCCCTGCCGGACATCGCCTGCCGGGGCGGCAGCTGCGTCATCGACCCCTTCGGCCACGAGGCCTCCGTCACCGTCTGGGACAAGGAGGACATCATCTACGCCGACCTGGATATGCAGAAGGTCCCCGCCAGCCGTATGGAGCTGGACTGCGTGGGCCACTACGCCCGTCCCGACGTGCTGGAGCTGCGCGTCAACGAGAAATAAAAAGAAAACGCCCTCCCGCCGGGAGGGCGTTTTTGCGTTACAGCTCTCGCACCACGCGCTCTACCAGCGCACAGAGCTTCTGGCTGCTCTCGTTGGCGATACGCAGCACCTCCTGATGGGAGTGCTTCTCCCTGGCGATGCCGGTGGCCATGTTGGTGATGCAGGCGATGCCCAGCACCGCCATGCCCAGATAGTTGGCGGCGATGACCTCCGGTACGGTGGACATACCGATGGCGTCAGCGCCCAGGTGCTCATAGGCCCGTATCTCCGCTGCCGTCTCATAGCACGGACCGGGGAAGATAGCGTACACACCCTCCTTGCACGCGAAGCCCAGCGCCCCGGCGGCCTGATTGGCCTTCTCCCGCAGGCGGTGGGGATAGGCCTCCGTCATATCCGGGAAGCGGGGGCCGAAGCGCTCGTCGTTGGGACCGATGAGGGAGTTGGCGCCCAGCATATTGATGTGGTCCGACAGCAGCATCAGGTCCCCGGGGACAAACGTCCGGTTGATGCCGCCGCAGGCGTTGGTGACGATGAGGGTCTTTACCCCCAGCAGCGCCAGCACATACACCGGATAGGTGACCTCCTTCATGCTGAAGCCCTCGTAGTAGTGAAACCGCCCCTGAAGCGCCGCCGCCACCTGACTGCCCAGCCGCCCGATGACCAGATTGCCCGCGTGGCCCGCCACGGTGGAGCAGGGGAAGTGGGGGATATCCCCGTAGGGGATGACGGTCTTGTCCGTCATGGCGTCCACCAGACCACCCAGCCCGCTGCCCAGAATGATGCCCACTGTGGGCGTCTGGGGGATGTGCGCCCGGATGTATGCGGCGGAGGCGCTGACCTTATCGTAAAACTGTTCCATAAACTGTCCTCCTGCATGGGATGTTGTGCCTATTGTATCACGGCGGACGGCACTGCGCCAGAGAAATCGCATATTTTGTGAACAAATATCATGACTTCTGTGAACATTAGCACTCTCCTATTGACAGTGCTAAAATCGGCGTTATAATAAAGCCGAACCTTGAGAGAGGGGAACGGAAGCGAACCTCCGAGGGGTGATGAAATGTATACAAATCAGTGGCAGCAGCCCCTGTGCTGCGGCGGATGGCCGCAGCGCCCGGGCAGTGTTTCGAATGGAGGAATGACATATGTTGCCCAGCATTTTTGGTGAGAATTTGTTTGATGATTTCTTTGGCGATCCCTTCGGCATGATGCCCCGCGGCCGTGACCCGCTGTACGGCAAGCACGCCAGGAACCTGATGCGTACCGATGTCCGCGAGACGGAGGATACCTATGAGCTGGACGTGGATCTGCCGGGCTTCAAGAAGGATGAGGTCACGCTGGAGTTGAAGAACGGCGTGCTGACCATTCAGGCGGTCAAGGGCCTGGACAAGGACGAGACGGATAAGAAGGGCAAGTACATCCGTCAGGAGCGTTACGCCGGCGCGTGCAGCCGCAGCTTCTATGTGGGCGATGCGGTGGAGCCGGAGGATGTCAGCGCCAGGTTTGAGGATGGCATCCTGACCATCTCCGTGCCCAAGAATGCGAAGAAGCAGCTGCCCAAGAACAGCGCCATCTCCATTCAGTAACAGGAGCGAAACGCCCCGGCGCCGAAAGGCGCCGGGGCGTTTTTGCATGGCAGGGGAGGGGGGGATATTTTTCTTGCCTTTCCCCGCTATATGCGCTATACTGAGCCCAACCTGACCCATAGGAGGATGTACATGGACCCGATTTTTGATATTGAACTGCAGGACTGCCCCATCTGCCGCGGCGTGGGTGCCATGCAGGATGAGCAGGGCTGGTCCGTCTCCGTGGCCTGCATGGACTGCGGGGCCGAGACGGCGCACGCCGAGTACCGCACGCCCGAGGAACGTCTGGAGTCCGCGCGCCGCGTGGCGCTGCTGTGGAACATGGGCAAGGTCGTGCATACCGGCGCCAGCGATTGAACGGCTGCACATGACATGAAAGGGCCGCCCCGAACGGGGCGGCCCTTTTCCGCTTATTGCGCTACCGGAGCGTCCAGCCAGTAGATGACGTAGCATTCCTGCATCTCTCCCATATAGAAGAAAATGTTTTCGCCCATCTCGATGTGTTCACCGAAGGTCAGATCCGGCACGAACAGACGGCCGCTGGTGCGCTTCGGTCCCTTGATGGTGAAGCCCTCCGCTGTGGGATGCTGCCGCAGCTCGTTGGCGGCGTCCGCCAGACCGGGGAAGTGCAGCGTCCGTTCCAGCTCTGCCAGCTGTGTCTCTCCGTTGATATAGACCAGGTGATTTTCGTCCTTGAACCAGTTGATATGCATGGTGGTGTCCTCCTTGCGGTCGTCCATATCAGTGTATCATATTTGGCGCGGCTTGTCACCCCCTATCGCCTCTGTATACCCGACCGGCAGGAGCGAAGCGGGGGGCATATGCGTTCTCCGGCGGCGGTGCGTCATCTGCGTGCCACGCGTGTACCGCCTGTATGCCGCATGAGTGCCATGCGCGTATCACCTGCGTATCATCCGCGTATCATCCGCATATCGCCTATGTAGCACGTTTTCACCTATGTCCGCCGTCCGGGCGCTGCCTTCTGCGCATAGAACGCGTATAGATTTGCTGTATTTTATGTAAATATCATGTAAATGTAAATGTAACGGTTTTCGCAAAAATAGTTTTCATAAAAATGCCGTTTTTGGGTCAATATTGCACATAACAACCGCTTTTCATTTGTTAAATGTTATGTTTTTATCTTTTTCGTCGGTTTTGATATTGACATTGCGCCCCGCCCTTTGTATAATCGGTACTACCATAAAGGTTCGGCAGAATGACCCGCCGGACCGTGGCGGCCGCGTATGCTTCGGGCGCATCCCGACGGTATACAAAAACTATTTTTTCAGAAGAGAGGAACCAACATGAAAAAAGCACTTGCGATCATTCTCTCGGTCATGATGCTGATGTCCACCTTGGTGGCCTGCGGCAGCAAGACTGACGACAGCGGCGATGCCAACAATGACGCCGCTGCCAGCTATCCCACCAAAAATGTGAATGTGATCGTTCCCTTCAGCGCCGGCGGCAACACCGATATGTCCATGCGCGCGCTGCTGAACGTGGCGACCAGCCTTGACAGCAAATACACCTTCGTGGTGGACAACAAGACCGGTAATGCCGGCCTGATCGGCATGGAGGCTCTGGCTGAGGCTGATCCCGACGGTTACACCCTGGGCACCACCAACATCGACCTGCTGCTGCACATCTGCTTCGGCCGCACTGATGTGACCATGGATAACTACATCCCCATCGCCGCCACCATGGCTGACCCTTATGTGCTGGTCATCAGCGCTTCCAACCCCAACTACTCCAACCTGGAGGAGTTTGTGGAGTACGCCAAGGCCAACCCCGGTGTTGTGAAGATGGCTGACTCCGGCGTGGGTGCTGCCCCCAACGTTGCCGCCAAGGCGTTTGAGAAGTATTTTGACATCTCCTTCGATTTCTATACCTATGACGGCGCTCCCGAGTGTGTCACCGCTGTTGAGACCAACGAAGTGGATGCTACTTTCCTGCAGCCTACGCCCGCTACCGCCTCTGTCAAGGCCGGTACCCTGTCCATGATCGGCGTCCTCAGCGATGAGCGTCTGGCCAGCTTCCCCGATACCCCCACCATCATGGAGACCTTCGGTGAGGAGTACAACCTGGTTATGAAGGGCTTTGTGGCGCTGTCCGCCCCCGCCGGCACCCCCGATGATGTGGTCGCCGCCCTGCGCGATCTGATGGGTAAGGCTGTTGAGAGCGACGAGTACAAGACCCAGATCGAGTCCCTGGGTATGCAGTACATCACCCTGTACGGCGATGAGTTGAACACGTTCATCAACGAGCAGATGGCTTTCTATAAAGATATCTGCGCCGACATCGATATCAACGGCTGATTTGGCTGCGGTATGCTTCATCGCGTAAAATAAGAAGAGGTGCCTGCCGCATATATGTTCGGTAGGCACCTCCTTGTTTTGCGGAGAGAGGATCCCCTATGTTCTGGAGGTCATTTGCATGAAAAAATACAACTATATCGTATCCGTGGTGATGCTGCTGTTATCCGGATATATCTTTTATGAATCCAGTGGTTATACCATTGGATCTTCGGCGCAGAAAAACCCCGCGGTGTGGCCCTGCATTCTGGCCGGTGCGCTGGCGCTGCTGTCTGTGGTGCTGATCATCGAAACGGCGCTTAAAAAAGAACCCGGCGAGGAAAAGAAGGCCATCGACTGGAAGAGCCCCGGAATGATCCATGTGTACATCATGCTGGGAATTGTTGTGGGCTTTGTGGTGCTGATGAAGATCGTCGGTATGCTGCTGGCGCTGCTCATTATGATCCCTGCGATCGAATATCTGATGGGCTGCCGCAGCAAGGTCATGCTGATCGCGCTGCCTGTGGGCATGGTGGCTTTTGTGTATCTGTTCTTCGTGGTAGCAATGAAGCTGACCCTGCCCGCGCCTATCTGGGCTTGAGAAAGGAGGAAAACAATATATGGATACTTCCGCATTGTCATTTGCTTTCAGCGCTGTTTTCACTCCGATCAATATGCTGGTCATTCTGGGAGGTACGATCCTGGGCATTTTCATCGGCGCTATGCCCGGTATGTCCTCTCCCATGGGCCTGTCCATCATGCTGCCCTTTACCTTCCAGCTGCACGGCTATGCCGGCATCATGATGCTGCTGGGTATTTTCTGCGGCTCCATTTACGGCGGCTCTATTTCCGCCTCACTGCTGAATACGCCGGGTACGGCTGCTTCCGCTGCCACGTGTCTGGATGCCTACCCCATGTCCGTGCAGATGCGGCAGCCGGGGCGGGCGCTGGGTATATCCACCTTCTCATCCCTGTGCGGTGGACTGTTCAGCTGCGTGGTACTGGTGTTCGGCGCTACGTATCTGGCCAAGGTTGCCCTGAACTTCAAGTCCCCGGAGTACTTTGCGCTGGCCTTTTTCGGCATTAGCATCATCACCAGTGTGTCCGGAAAATCCGTGATCAAGGGTCTGATGGGCGGTATTCTGGGCCTGCTGTTTGCTACCGTGGGTGTGGATAACTTTACCGGCACGTACCGCTTTACCTTTGGCAGCTCCTTCCTCAAGGGCGGTCTGGCTATGATCCCCATCTTGATCGGCGTGTTTGCTTTCGCACAGGTGCTCAAGACCATTGAGGAGAAATACAACGAGCAGCCGCTGCATGAGCGCGTTAAAATCGAACGGGTCTTTCCCCGCAAGGATGATTTGAAGACCATCGCTCCCACGGTGGTCCGGTCCTCCATTCTGGGTACCTTCATCGGTGCTGTACCCGGAACCGGCGGCGATATTGCCTCCTGGGTGGGCTATAACATGGCCAAGCGCTTCTCCAAGCATCCCGAAAAGTTCGGCCACGGCTCCCCCGAGGGTATCGCGGGCTCCGAGGCCGCCAACAACGCTATCGCCGGTGGTGCGTTCGTGCCCCTGCTGGCTCTGGGTATCCCCGGCGATGCCGGTACCGCGGTCATGATGGGTGCGCTGACGATGCAGGGTATCGTCTTCGGGCCGTCCCTGTTCACCGAGGAACCCGGCAAGGCTTACATCGTGTTCATTGCTCTGTTTGTTGCCAATATCCTGATGGGCATTTGCGGTTTCTCCATGATCCGTGTTTTCGGCAAGGTCATCGATGTACCCAACAAATATCTGGTGCCTGTCATCATGACGTTCTGCATTACAGGCACCTTCGCATTGAACCACTATCTGGAGGAAGTTTTCCTGATGCTCATCATGGGTGTGATCGGCTTTGTCCTGATCAAGCTGGACTTTGCTATGCCGCCTATCATTCTGGGCCTGGTCCTCGGATCCCTGGCAGAGAAAAATGCCCGCCGCAGTATTGACCTGCTGGGGTCCTCCGAGACGATTTGGCAGCACCCCATTGCCATTATCTTCATCGTGCTGGCCATTGCGTCTCTGGTGTCCCCCGCGATCAGCGCGGCAATCAAGAAGCGCAAGGCCGCCAAGGCTGCGACTGCTGAGGAGAACTGAAGACAAACGGCGCAGCTTTCCTGTTCCGTTTATGCCAGCAGGCCCGGGACGGTCATCCGTCCCGGGCCTGCCGCAGCAAAAGAACGGATGCCTTTCTGTAGACATCCGTTCTTTCTTTTGCTTTGCTTGGTTTTCGTATATTGTGGGCGGCACATCACTTTTTGAGCAATGTCTGTACCACCTGGCACAGAGTACCCTCTGTGCCCACATTACCGGGGAAGATGATATAGGGCGTGTGCGGGAAGGTGCTCTCCTCGCCGGTCTCCCAAACGGGAACGCCGGGGGCGATCTGACCACGGACCCGCGCACAGTGTACCCGCAGCGCCTTTACGCCTACATCGCTGGAGGTAATGCCGCCCTTGGCCAGCACAAAGGCAGGCCGCACCGTCAGGTCGGCAACCAGTGATGTGAGCGCATCCGAGATCTTCACACTGATCGCCAGATTCTTTTCCCCTTGGTCATCCTCAGAGCGCAGGACCATACGGCTGGTGTATACCGCCACGGTCGTGCCGTCTGCCAACAGTGTGTTGGTACGGTCCAGAATACGCCGGCGCTCTGCCGCCAACGCGGCATCGTCAAATACGGTGTTCACATCAAAACAGATGTATTCGATCTCCGGGCAGCCCTTTTGCAGTGTTTCCAGCTGCATTGTGGTTTTGCGGACATGGGAGCCGACGACAATGATGCCGCCGTTCCGCTGGTCGGCGCACATAAGATCCTCCCGCCGCAGCAGAGGCTGATCGCTCACTGCACCCAGAACTTTGACCACGGCTGCCGAGCCGCGGAACATAAATACCTTACCCCGGGCTGCCGCGCGCAGATAGGCGGTAACGAACACCGCTACATCGTCATAGCATACGGCGTTGACCACCACTTTGTTGAAGCCGGAAACGCCCATCAGCTTTTCGCAGACGGCGTCATAGTCGCGGCGGCGCAGCTCATCAAGCGAGATGGATACCACCTGCTCCGCAGGGTAGGCGCCGCCGGTTTTTTCCTGGCACCATTCCGTCAGGTCGGAGGCGCGATAGGCGAAAGTGGTGTCCCGGGCGAATTCCGTCTCACCGGCAGGCACCAGCGTGTCACCTTCACGGACATAGTGTACGTTGTCGATGGTATATCTGCCGCCCTCCAGGAAAAACGGCAGGAGTATCTCGCCGTCATAGCGCTCCGGCAGCAGCGCTTCCAGCTCTGTACGAAGCGTTTCCGTTTCCAGAGGGAAGTGCCCGCGAAGCGTGGAATCGCTGCGGCTGATGAGGACAAAGGGTACTCCCGTTTTTTGAGACGCGGCAGCCAGGTGCTCGGCGATCTCACGATGGACGCGGGTCGTCTCCCCCGCGGAGAAGCTGCGGGAGTTGGTCAGTACAAAGAACAGCCGATCGTTGCTCTCCAGGCCGGCGCGGAAGGTCTCCTCCGTCCAATCGGTATATACACTGATGTCATGGACGGTTTGCACGCCGGTGGGGTCGTCATCCAGAACGACGACCTTTCGGTCAAAGCGGCGCAGCTCCTCCCGCAGCGCCTGGTGCACGGCATCGGTATCCGGTGCGGGCCAGCTGTCCAGCAGGGAGATAGGTTGGCGTTGTACGGCTCTCATGGCGCTTCCTCCTCAGACGTTCTCTGCCTGAATTTCCTCGGGGCGGATGTTCGTCACCTGGCCGTAGATGCACAGGGCGTCCAGATAGCCGCCCTCTTTGTAGCCGAACACGTGCCACTCCAGGGGAGGGAAGTGCATCAGGTCGCCCTCGTGCAGCTCCACCGTGTGCTCCAGAGAGTCCTTGCCGCTGCCCCACTTCACATAGGCATCCTTGCAGGACAGCACCACCACCGATTCCTCGGCGTGGTTGTGGGGCTCCATGGGACCGCTTTCGGCGGAGTAATGGCAAAAGCTGACCGTCATCTTTTCGCTGAGCACAGCGGAGTTGTGCCCTACGGCGTTCTGTACGACTCGGCCAGGCAGAGCGTTTTTCTTGATGTCGTCTCTCTTGATGAAATCCATGTGGTTTTCCTCCTGAGTATGAAATATGGCAAAGGCTTCGCCTTCGTTGCAGTGGCAAAACCGCCTCAGCGGATCAGCTGTGCCAGCTCTTCGCTGGTGGGGATGGAAAAATGCGCGCCGAACCGGCTGCCGCACAGATTTGCGGCATCGTAGGCGATCTCGGCGGCCTGCTCCACGTCAAGCCCCTTGATCCAGCAGGCGCCGAACACGCCGGAAAGTGTGTCGTCCATAGCGGAGGCGTCCGTCATGTGAAAATCCTTCGGTGCTTCCAACGAGGTAAAACCGCCGTTGGTAGCTGCCAGCAGAAAGCGCGATTTCATGTGCAGCAGCACGGCCTGGCGGACGCCCCGCTTCAGCAGCATACCAGCTGCGATGCGGGCACTTTTGAGATTGGTCACCTCCATGTCTGCCAGAGGCAGTGCCTCGCGGGAGTCCAGCACAAGAATATCTACCATGGACAGCAGCTCGTCACTGAGGGGCCGGGACTGATAGGCCACCAGCATTACGGCGGTGCCGTGCTTCTGCGCCAAACGGATGGCAAGCACCGTGGATGCATACGGTACGCCGAAGCCCACCACCAGCAGCTTGACCTTGGCGATATGGGATTCCAATCCGCGGATATATTCCTCGTCCAGACAGGCATTGGCGCCCACGATGTCCCAATAAATATTCTCCTGTCCGGCAGAGGACAGGATCAGGGACAGGCCGCTGCTGCCGGGTACGACCCGTACCAGTTGGCTGTCGGTGATCTCCTCGTTCAGCGATGCCTTCAGCTGCGCACCGAAGGAGTCGCTGCCGATCATGCCGGCCAGCGCCACCGTAGCGCCCATCCGCGCGGCAGCCACCGCTTCATTGTAGCCGTTTCCGCCGGGCGAAAGCGTGAAGGAGTCCGCGTAGCGCTTGCGGCTGGTCTGTTGAGAGTTCTTTTGCTCCAGGATCAGGTCCATATTCAGATTGGCGATCACAAGAATATCACAGGCACTCATTTTATAGAACCTCTCTTCACCAGCTTGGGGGCCACAAGCTGTAGCGGCGCCAGTGTGTCCCCACGGTCCAGATGATCCATCAGGCATTTTGCACCGACCATCCCTACCTGGTACCCGGTGGGCGCCAGCACCGACAGTGCCGGGTCGGCCAGCTTTGCCAGCTTTGTGTTCTGTTGGCAAAGGATCTCGATATCCTCCGGCACCCGCAGCTCCTCGCGGCGCAACAGATGCAGCAGCTCTACCGCAGTCTCGTTGTCCTGCACGAACGCGGCACGGGGGCATTCTGTTCCACGCAGCAGTCCGGGGAGCTGCTCCCGCAGCTGACGTATCTCGGCGGAAAGGCGGACCGTCATGCCGTTTTGTGCTGCCACCGCCCGTTCAAATTCCTGAAATACCGGGTCTTCCTCCGGTGCTGTGCACCCCACGGAGGGAATGTACAGCACCGTTCCGCCCGCCGTCGGCAGTGTCTCCGCGGCCAAAGCGCCGGAGGCGGCAGCGTCGCAGGCCACGACCGGGAAAGGCATGGGCACGGACGGCGTATTCTCCGCCAGAATGACTGCGGGCAGCTCCGGGAACTGTTCCAGGTCGGCCCTGGAAAGAATATCGCCGCAGCCGATAAACAGTACGCTGGCGACCCGAAATGACAGCAGCGCCTGGGTCAGCTCTGCGAACGCCCGGTCATCGTTATCCAGGTTGAACAGCAGGGGGGAGCAGTTGCTGATGCTCAGCACGTCCTCGACGCCGCGCAGCAGGTCGATGTAATACGGCGATGTGAGATTTTCCATGCATACGGCGGTGAGTTGGCTCTCCTTCCGGATCACGGGCCGGACGGGGGCGGCCGTGCGGTACTGTAATTCCTCCATGGCTGCCAGCACTTTTTTCTGCGTGCTGTCCGTCACGGCGGCGGTACCGGCCAATACGCGGGAAACAGTGGCGATACTGACGCCGGCGACCCGCGCGACATCCTTCATCGTAGACAAGCGACCTCCCCCTTTCAGGTACACAGAATGCACGGCGATCATGTCGTATATGCCCTATTATATACGCGCTGTGCAGAGTTTGTCAATCGCAATTGCATCTTGTTTTCAAAATGTAAAATGTAAATTTACATGAAAATGATAAAATTTTTCATGCGTGTAAAAGTTGCAAAAATCTGTTGACATATGCGGAGAAATGGCATATACTTGCGTTACAAGTTCCGATTATGTCTTCTCCTCGGTCGCCGATCCGATCGAATATATCACAGGGCAAATCAGACAGGAGGGCTATTGCATATGAAAGAGTTGGACTGCCTGTTTATCGGCTCCAGCACAAAAGATATCCTGATGCTGGTGGAGGCACCTCCCGCCAGCGATCAGCGCATTGCGGCCCGCCAGCTGGAGATCACCTGCGGTGGCGTGTCGGCCATTGCCGGTGCCGCGCACCAGAGTCTTCACGGTGCTACCGGTGTTATCACCGCTTTGGGCGATGATGATACCAGCCATTTTGTAGAGGCATTTCTGGCACGGCAGAATTTCGCCTACGCCAAGCTGTTCACCTTCCCCGGCCAGGCCTCCTCCACCAGTCTCGTCCAGGTGGAGGAAAACGGCAAGCGCTGTCTCAGTTGCTACGGCGGCTGCATTGACCGGCTGACGTTTGATATGCTGGACAAAGAGGTGTTTCATCATACCCGCTATGTGCATCTCGGCGTGATGCGGCCCCAGCTCATGCTGGATATCTGCCGCTACTGCAAGGAGAACACGAACGCTATCGTGTCCATAGATTCCGGAAATCTGTCCCGTGAGAATACGGATCTGCTGCTGCCCTATACGGATATTTTCATTCCCGATAACAAAACAGTAGAGCGCACCCTACACATGAGCGAACCGGACGCCTGCCGCTATTATGCGGCGCACGGGGCGAAGATCGCCTGCGTTACGGCTGCGGAGCGCGGCACCTATGCCTATGACGGCCGGACGATGTACCATGTGTCGGCGCCGGCTGTGAAGGTGCTGGATACGACCGGGGCCGGTGACAACTTCCACGGTGCGATCCTGTACTGTCTGGGCCGCGGTATGTCCCTCCCCGATGCGGTAAAGTTTTCCAATGTATTTGCCAGCCTTACCTGCGAGAGTCTGGGCGGCCACACAGCGGTCCCCGATGCCGGACGGATCGAGGAAGTCCTCAACGGCGGAAGCATTACAGTAGATATCTTATAAAGCAACGAAAGGATGTAATGAAATATGTCTCTTGTTACGATGCGTGAGATCCTCCCCTATGCAGAGGAAAAGAAGATCGCCATTCCCGCCTTTAATATTGACACGATGGAGATCACCCAGGCTATTCTGGAGACTGTGGAGGAGGAGAACTGTCCCGCTATCATCGCAGTCGGTCAGGCAGCCATCAAGGACGGCAAGCTGGAGAGCCTGGCCGCCACAGTTCGCACGCTGGCCAAGGATATGAAGACCCCTGTGGTGCTGCACCTGGATCACGGGCAGAGCGTGGAGCAGGTCGTCAAAGCCCTGTGCGCCGGTTTTACCTCCGTGATGATCGACGGATCCAAGCTGTCCTTCGAGGACAACATCGCCGTTACGCAGGAGGTCGTCCGCATCGCCAACGCTGCCGGCGCCTCTGTGGAGGCGGAACTGGGCGCGATCCTTGGCTCTGAGGACAACATTTCCCACGATGACTCCAAGCCGTTCCTGGTCCGCGTGCAGGATGTGATCGACTTTACCGCCGCCGTCAAGGTGGACGCGCTGGCCGTGGGTATCGGCAATGCACACGGTCTGTATAAGGGCCGTCCCAATCTGGATTTCCAGCGCCTGCAGGAGGTCCGCGATGTCACCGATGTGCCCCTTGTGCTGCACGGTGGTTCCGGTATCCCTGACGATATGATTCAGACCGCTATTGAGATCGGAATTCGCAAGATCAATGTTGCCACGGAGATCCGCATGGCCTATGTGGAAGGGTTGCTCAGCGGCTCTGCCAATGGCGACTACTACGAGATGGTCAAGGCCGGTAAAGCCAGCGTCAAGGCCCGCGCCAAGTCCAAGATCGACCTGTTCCTGCGTAAATAAGTTACCTTCCTCCGCGGCGGTGCCTATTCCTTGCGCCCCGCCCCCTCCATACGAAGGACCGTCCCGTTTTAAGCGGACGGTCCTTTTCCCTGCGCAGCCGGCAGGCTGCGAGGTGCCGCCGCGGGATATATTTCCGCCGGGAGCGGCATAGGATAGGGCAAAAAACAGAAAGGGGCGCACGTTTTATGAGCAAGGTCAAAATACTCCTCCTGCGGCGCTGGTACATGGTGGGCGGTGCGGCGCTGGTGCTGGCGGCGGCGATCTTCTATGTGGTGAATTATCCGGCCTCCGTCAGCGCTGCGGCCACAACTCGGCAGCTGCCCATCTACTCTGTGGAGCGCAGCCAGAAGGTCTGCGCTATCAGCTTCGACGCCGCGTGGGGCAACGAGGACACCCAGACGCTTATCGACATTCTGGCGCGGTATGGTGTCAAGACCACCTTCTTTGTTGTGGGAGATTGGGCGGAGAAGTACCCGGAGTCCGTCAAAGCCCTGCACGACGCGGGCCACGAGGTGATGAGCCACTCCAATCACCACGACCATTACAACAGTCTGTCCACTCAGCAGATCATTGACGATGTCACCGCCAGCAACGAGCGGATCAGTGCTGTTACCGGCGTGACCCCCACGCTGATCCGTTGCCCCTACGGGGAGTATGACGACCACGTCATCGCCGCCATACGCTCCATGGGTATGGAACCTATCCAGTGGGATGTGGACTCCCTGGACTGGAAGGACTACGACGCGGATACGATATGCAGGCGCGTAACATCCAAGGTGCAGCCGGGGAGCATCGTGCTGTTCCACAACGCTGCGCTGCACACGCCGGAGGCCCTGCCTGCCATCCTCGACTGCCTGATCAACGACGGGTATACCGTTGTACCCATCAGTCAGCTGATCCTCGATCCGCCCTACACCATCGACCACACCGGCCGGCAATTCCCGGCGGAAACAGTTTCCACTACATAAGATAAGCACGACATGGGGGCACCTAAACAGTGCCCCCATTGATCTTCGACCTGAAAGCCGCATCTGTTCGCACGCTGATCCATCTGTCAGAGACAGCAACTCCTCGGCAATGTCCATATTCTCAAAGCGGAGCGCGTCCGTATCCCTGTGACCAAAGGTCAAAAAGTCCACATTACCAGTTACTCCTTTCTTGATTTTTGGGGCAAACGAAAAGAGCAGCTGTTTTCTATGCGAAAATAGCTGCTCTTTTCTAATATTTATATACTTCAACTGTTATCTGTTCAAATTTCTCTCAATCCATCCGTGCATCTGTTTATCAATTTTGAAATAGGACATTGTGCCTCCGCCCTCAATCCAGTCATAGTTCGGATAGAAGGAGATAAAGAAGCGCAAGCCAGAGGCGGTTTCGATTCGGAGATTTCTTCGATCATCGGCAAAAGCAGTGTGCGCTTCCTGTTGATTTTCTTCGGGGATACCATCAAATACTTCCGTCTGGAAGTCATCGTTTCCATAACTCACAAGTGTAATCGTCATGTGATAGAACTCGGTGATTTCCTGCCGATTTGTTACCGGTGAGCCAACTTCTTGTTCGTTGTTCCACTTCATTTCTGTAATGGATGCAATATCGTCTGCGCTCTCAATGCCATACACGCGATAAAGCTCGGTGAACGAACAGTTTGTGTTGCTGTCAAACTGATAGAAGTTGCAGAACAGCGCGGCATACCATGTGTCACCGTCTCGCAGAACATATACGCCATCACAAACAGCAGGTGCATACCGGTATAGCTCGATGTCAGTCTGGCTGACAGTGCTTTTATAGCCAATGCCTCCGTCAGATTTCAGGTAGGAAATGTGTTCGCCAGCCATATCGGCGGTGATTTCAGGCGGCAGACCATACTTCTCAAGCACCTCCGGAAGTTTGACAGCCTCGTAAAATTTGCCGTTGTACTCAAGTGCGGCAATGTTCTGCACGGGATCTTGGGTGTCAGGACCTCCCTTATGGTGAAGCACAGGAATGGCGATAGTCACCGCCAGACACAGGCAGGCTGCAACAACTCCCCATTTAACCCACTTGCGCTTCGGCTTCGCATTGGTGCGGACATTGTTGGTTTCCTCGATAATATCATCGTTCAGCATATTCAAAGCGTCACTGATGTGTTCTTTCTTCGTAGCTCATAGCCCTCCTTTTCCAAGTATTCTTTCAAACCTTGCCTTGTTCGGTAGAGCATACTCTTGACCTTCGGTTCACTCATGCCGTAGTAGTCTGCGACTTCTCGGATAGGATCCGCAAAGTAGTATCTGCCGACAAAAGTGTTTCGTGCTTCTGCCGGGAGTGTGTAGAGATAGGTATTGATCGCTTCCGCAAGCAGTTTCAATTCTATGCTCTGCTCCGTGGTTTCGCTGCCGGAAATACAATCCTCCAGCTCGGAAAGAGAGACTGCATATTCCGAGTGCTTCCGTTTATCCCTGTTGCGTGTGCGGAACGCATCAATGGATAGTTGTCGTGTGATTTTTCCTAAATAAGTGGAGAGGACGCTTGGCTTATGCGTTGGCATGGAGTTCCACGCCTTTAAGTAGGTATCGTTGACGGTTTCCTTGCTGTCCTCCCAGTCGGAGAGGATATTGTAGGCGATCTTTGAAAGATACCGCCCATATTTCCGCTCCGTTTCGCTGATGGCACTCTCATCTCTTTTCCAGTATAAGTCAACGATCGTTTCATCCTGCATGGGCGAACCTCCTTTCTCATCTGCTGTCAGGTTCCTTCACTATATATCCCGACAAAAATCGGAGTTGGTTTCACGATTTTCAAAATTTCTTCAAAAAATTTATAGCAGATATTTGTGAACGCTTCTACCCATGCCGTTTACGCTGTTTTTCTTCGCTGCTTCAGTAGCGGTACATCGGCGCGTTATCCTCCGTATCGGCACGTTCCTCCATCAGAGATTTGAACGCATCGGGGTCTTCACGCCATTCCTCTCGCGGCAGCGGATTTGATTGCAGCAGGGCGTACAGGTGCTCTGCCAGCTCTGTTTTGCCCTGCTCGATGGCGGTCTGGATAAGGTATAGGTGTTGCTATGCAGAGTTTTCTGCTTTCATTCGTACCGCTGTGTCTATACCTGCCCGGCCGGCCCCTCCGGCGGCAGCCAGCGTTTGCCTCCCAGCCGTATCAGATACAGCAGGCCCCGGACGCACAGTTCCGCGCACATGGCCGCCCACACGCCGGGCAGTCCCCACCGGGGCGCGGCCAGCCACGCCAGTGGCAGGCGGATGCCCCACATGGTGCCCAGATTGAACAGCGTGGGCACCAGTGTGCTGCCTGCGCCCTGAAATACGCCGCCGGCCACGATGGACGCGCCATACATAGCCTCGGCAAAGGCCTCAATACGCAGGACGCGGGTGCCCAGAGCGATGATGTCGCTGTCCGGCGTCAGTATCGCCATCATCTGCGGGGCGAAGGCGTACAGCAGCCCGCCGGTGACGACCATGACAACGATACCCAGCAGTACCGTGACCCAGCCTAGGCGTCTGGCCATGCGGCGGCGTCCCGCTCCCACGCTCTGCCCCACCAGCATGGCCGCGGCACTCTGGATGCCGTAGGCGGGCATATAGCACAGGCTTTCCGCCGTGACAGCAAAGGAGTTTGCAGCGATAGCCACGGTGCCCAGGGGCGCCACGATGGCGGTGGACACGATCTGCGCGGTGGACAGTATCACCTTCTCCGATGCCACTGGCGCCGCGATGCGGAGCACCATGCGCAGCTGTGTGCGGTCAAGGTGCAGACGCTCACCCTTCTCCAACCGCAGCGCCGGGCTGCGGCGCAGGACGAAATACAGCAGGTACAACCCCACCGCCAGCTCCGCAAGGCCAGTGCCCAGGGCGGCGCCCGCCGTGCCCAGTCCCGCGCCGGGCAGGGATAGTGCGCCCAGCCGGATGGTACCGGTGGGGAAAATAAGCAGGGTGTTGAACACCACATCCAGCACACACATGAGCACCATGCAGACACCGGGCGTGCGCATATTGCCGGTGGCCTGCAGCTGTCCCGCCGCCACGTTGTCCAGCTGGAGGGCGGGCAGGAACAGACTGTACACCAGGAAATAGGCAGAGGCATCCCGCCAGATCTCCTGCTCCGCCCGCAGCAGCCGGGGCAGCGGCGCAGACAGTGCCGCCGCCAGCGCCGCCATGACCACGCTGAAGGCCAGGCACAGCACCAGCGCCTGCTTGAGGATGTTGCGCGCCTCGGCCAGGCGGCCGCCGCCCACCCGCTGCGCCGTCAGCACGTTGAAGCCCATAGCTGCCGCGTAGGACAGCCCTCCGAACAGCCAGGTGGTGGAGGCCACCAGCCCCACTGCCGCCGACTGGGACGCGCCCAGGCGGCCCACCATGGCCGCATCGATATATTGCATGATAATAGTGGCCAGCTGTGCCATGATGGCCGGCCAGCTGAGCTGCAGCGTCAGGCTGATCTGCTGCCGGGTGGACAGCGGCGCGCCGCTGCGCAGCAAAGCCAGATGATCCGTTTTCAAGGGTGTCCCTCCATAGAACTTGTTTTTTCACTGTACCATCGATTGACAAGGACAAACAAGTCCTTGTCAATCGATGGTACCACGGACGCGCGCTTTTCGCAACCCCGGCGTGGCGGAGCACCGTGATATACAGCATATAAATGTGCGGGTACAGTCCGTTGTCCGGGCGTCCAATACCCGGCCGGGCTTGTTCAGGCCGCGCAATATGGTACAATGCCCGTAAAGAATATCGGCGGGACCGTATCCCGCGAAAAGAGGACAATATGGAGTATCGTGTTCTGCCCCACGGCGGGGAGAAGGTCAGCGCCATCGGCACGCAGCCGGAGGAGTTCGCCGCCATGATCACCGACCGCCTGCAGCTTGAGCTGCGGAATAACTGAACTGACCGACCGGCCCCACGGCATAGCCGTGGGGCCGGTTTTACTTTACTGGCACATCAGAAACGCTTTCAGCGCCAGCTGGAAGGTCAGCATCTGCTCGCTGTCGTTATAGTTCAGATCCAATATCTCGGCAATACGGTCCAGCCGGTACAGCAGCGTGTTCCGGTGGATAAACAGCGCCTTGGAGGTCTTTACGGAGTTCTGACAGTTGTTGAAATAGGTTTCCAGCGTGTACAGCAGTTGAGTATTGTGTTCCTCGTTGATGCCGTAAACATATTTGCTGACGGCTTCACTGATCTCGGATAGGGAGGTGTGGTAGGGAATACGCATCAGCGGGAAGTGCAGCTCATTCTGTTTCAAAAGCTCCCGCAGCGTCATAAGTACGCCTCCCTTCGGCAAAACACCAAAACACCCCCTATTTTGATGATACCATTATACCTCATAAGTGTAAACCGCCTTTTTTGCTGAACGGATTGTTATATTTGCGCCGCCGTTGTTCTTAAGCGGCATACCTGACATTTCAAGCAAAAGCAACCCTGTCATTTAAACGGGGCATTTAGCGGTGCTTCAGGCGAGGATGGCGTTGACCGGAATACAGGAGGCTTTGGCTGGGGCAGGAACGCAGCACATACGGCTAAATCGTTTTGAGAAGGAAAAGAGCCAATTGGTGCCGGGGGCAGTGCCAACGTCCGGCTGGCTTTATGTACATCGGAGCCCTTGCTTTTTGGCAAAATGCAGACTATACTAAGGGCGAAAAGCTGAAACACACCTGTGGAGAGGAGGCAGCATAGATGAGGGAGATGTGTCAGACTTTCGGCATAACAGCGCTCGGCGAGACCGTGGAAAGCTGGACGCTGAAAAATGAGTTTCTGACAGCGGAGGTGCTTACCTACGGCGCGGCGCTGCGGCGGCTGGTATTCGGCGGTGTGGATGTGGTGCTGGGCTATGACACCCTGTCGGAGTATGAGCGAAACGACGGCTTCTTCGGCGCGACAGTGGGCCGGGTGTGCAACCGAATCGGCGGGGCGTCCTTCGGACTGAACGACAAGACGTACCCACTGGCGAAAAACGACGGAGAGAACCATCTCCACGGCGGCGTGCGGGGATTTGACAAATACATCTGGGCGGCGGAGCCGCTGGCGGACGGCCTGCGGCTGCACCGTCTGTCGCCTGACGGGGAAGAGGGGTATCCCGGAACGTTGGCGGTGTCGGTGACGTATCGGCTGGCCGGCGAGTCGCTTCGGATCGAATACGAGGCGGAAAGCGATGCCGACACCCTGTGCAGCCTGACCAACCACAGCTATTTCAACCTGAACGGCGGCGGTACGGCTATGGCGCATACGCTGGCACTGGCGGCGGAGAGGTATCTGGAGACGTCTCCCGGCTGCCTGCCCACGGGGCGGGCGCTGCCGGTGGCGGGGACGCCCTTTGACTTCCGCGCAGCTAAGGCTGTCGGCCGGGACATCGATACGGCGGCGGAGCAGCTGCGGCTGGTGAACGGCTATGACCACCATTTCTGCGTGGACGGGGCCGGTCTGCGCCGTGCGGCGGTGCTGCGGGGCGACAGCAGCGGCATCGCCATGACGATGGACACCACCTCTCCCGGTGTGCAGCTGTATACGGCCAACTGGCTGTCCCGGCGCGGCGGAAAGAATGGGGCGGTATATGAGCCCCGCTGCGCCGTGTGTCTTGAGCCGCAGTTCCCGCCGGACGCGGTACATCACCCGGACTTTCCGCAGCCGCTGCTGCGGCGGGGCGAAGTATACCGGCACTGCACGGTATACTCCTTTTCAAAATAACAACACATCCCCCGCGCAGTGTATCTGCGCGGGGGATGTGTTGTTATTATTGCGCTCAGCCCATGACCACGCGTACCCGCACCTCTGTGCCGGGTGCGGCCGGGGGAAGCACATTCCCGGTGATGGGTGTTCCATCCACGGCGATGGAAGCGATTCCCTTTTCTACGTGGTGAGGATTCTCCACAGTGATGCGGTAGACTGCACCGCGGTAGCGGCGCTTGACGGTATAGCCTGCCCATCCCGCGGGAATGCAGGGGGCGACAGCAAGACCGTCCAGCGTGGGCTGTATGCCGAGAATGGCCTGCGAGATGCTGACGAACGTCCAGGCTGCCGTGCCGGTGAGCCAGCTGTTCTTGCCCTCGCCGAAGGTGGGCGCGTCCAGAATGGTCCAGTCGCCTGTCTCGCGGAGGTAGGCGTCCGTTCCGGCAATGAGCCACAGCGGGTCGTCGTTAAAGCCGCTGCCCACAGCCAGGTTGCCCTTCTTGGTCAGGGGCTGGTACTGGTGATAGGCGCTGCCGTCGGGGAACTGGGTGGCGGCGATGTCCAGGATACGTTCTCTCGCCCGCCGGGGGATCATATGGACGACGCCCAGCAGGTCCTGACAGGAGTCACGAAAGCCCATGCCCAGGCCCAGCAGCAGGGTTTGGGATGCGCCGGGGGCCAGCGACAGCGTGAACTGCATGGCGCCTACCGGTGCCCAGCCGTGAGCCACGCTGCCGGTGCAGGCACCGTTTTTTACCGCCTGGGGCATGGACGGCGCGCCATACACGCCCATAAAGGCGTCGCGGCTGGTGTCAAAGCCCTCGTAAGGGCGGTCTGCCCACAGCACGGCGTACAAGTTTATGATACAGCTGAAGCTGATCGACACCTACTGGCCGCTGATCATCCCGGCCATCACCACGCCGGTGGTGGTGTTCATCATGTATTTCCTCCTTTCCCGTTACATTGTGGAGGGCGTGTCGCTGGGAAGCGTCAAGGGATGAGCCGTACCGTATTTCCGCCTTCCAAATGTCCAAATGGATACCTGCAAAAGAGCCGCTTATTCCGGTTTGGGAATAAGCGGCTCTCGGCCTTTTCACGCGCGATGAATTTTCAGCGCGCCCCGGTGTTCTCTGTGCTCATATCCGGATGTCCCCGTCAGCGGCCTGCGCCTGCCGAAGCAGCGGCGTGCAGGCATCCAGAAATTTCCGTACCTGCTGCGGGCACCGCCCGATATACAGCCGCGGCTCCATCAGCTGCTCCAGCTCCGACCGGCTCAGTCCGAAGACCGGATCGCCTGCCAGCCGGTCCAGCAGGTCGCAGGGCAGACCTTCCTTCATGCGCTTTGTTGCTGCCATAGAGTGTCTCCGAATGATCTCGTGCAGCTGCTGCCGGTCGCCGCCCCGCTTCACCGCCTCCATCATCAGGTCCTCCGTGGCCAGGAACGGCAGATATTCCCGCAGGGTGCGATTTACGATCGCCTCGTTGACGTGCAGACCCGCCGTCACGTTCTGGCACAGCCGCAGTACTGCGTCGACGCACAAAAAGCCCTCCGGCATGGCGATGCGCCGGTTGGCAGAGTCGTCCAGCGTTCGCTCCAGCCACTGGACGGAAGCGGTCATAGGCGCGTTCATAGCGTCGGCTATCATATAGCGGCTGAGAGAGCAGATGCGTTCACACCGCATGGGATTGCGCTTATAGGCCATGGCGGACGAGCCGATCTGATCCGCCTCGAAGGGTTCCTCCAACTGCCGGTCATGCTGCAGAAGGCGGATATCGTTAGCCATGCGATAGGCGCTCTGGGCGATGCCGCTGAGACAGCCGAGGATGCGGCTGTCCGTCTTCCGGGGATAGGTCTGTCCGCATACCGGGAAGCAGGCGGAAAAGCCGAACTCCGCCGCGATGCGGCGGTTCATCTCGTCGATCTTTGCCTCATCGCCGTCAAACAGGTCCATGAAGCTGGCCTCTGTGCCCGTGGTGCCCCGGCAGCCCAAGAACCGCAGTGCGGACAGTACATGGTCCAGCTCCTCCACGTCAGCGAGAAAGTCCTGCATCCACAGGACAGCGCGTTTGCCCACGGTCACGGGCTGTGCCGGCTGGTAGTGTGTATAGCCCAGGGCGGGCGTGTCGGCATATTTTTTCGCGAAGGCTGCCAGGTTGTTCAGCACAGTCAGCAGCTGTGCGCGCAGATAGACAAGGCCATCCCGGTACAGGATCAGGTCGGCGTTGTCGGTCACATAGCAGCTGGTGGCCCCCAGATGGAGGATCCCCGCCGCCGACGGCGCCGCCTTGCCGTAGGCGTATATGTGTGCCATCACATCGTGGCGTACCTCTCGCTCCCGTTGGACGGCCGCATCATAGTCGATGTCGGTGATATGCGCCTCCAGCTCGGCGACCTGCGCTTCGGTGATGGGCAGACCTAACTGGCACTGGGCACGGGCCAGCGCTGTCCACAGCCGCCGCCAGGTCTGATAGCGGCTGTCGTCGGAAAACAGGTGCAGCATATAGTCCGAGGCATAGCGGGATGCCAGCGGGGAGCTGTACATATCGTGAGACATAACGATCCTCCTTGTTTATCGGATGATCAGGCTCTCTCGCTCGGCGCCCACGGAGACATACCCGATATGGCAGCCGATGGCCTGCTCCACATACTCCACATAGTCTCGCGCCGCCTGGGGCATATCCGCCCATGTACGCACACCGGAGATATCGCAGCCCCAGCCCGGCAGGTATTCCACAACGGGCTTTGCTTTTTCCAGCACGGCAGGGAAGGGGAATTCGTGGGTGATCTCGCCGTCGATCTCATAGGCGGCGCAGACCGGGACCTCGTTCATGTAGCTGAGGATATCCAGCTTGGTCAGCGCGATATTCGTCGCGCCCTGTACCTCCACGCCATAGCGTGTGGCCACCAGGTCGATGGGGCCTACCCGGCGGGGGCGGCCCGTCTTGGCGCCATACTCCGCGCCGGCCTCCCGCAGCTTTTCCGCGTCGGCACCGAACCACTCGCAGGTGAACGGCCCCTCGCCCACGCAGGAGGAATACGCCTTCACCACGCCCACCACTTCATCGATCTTTGCGGTGGGCAGCCCCGCGCCGATAGGCGCGTAAGCGGCGATGGTGTTGGAGGAGGTGGTATAGGGATAGATACCGTAGTCCAGGTCGCGCAGCGCGCCAAGCTGTCCCTCGAACAGAATGGCCTTGCCCTCTGCCTGCGCCTGCCGCAGATACCGCCCGGTGTCCGCTACATAGGGCCGGACCTGCGCGGCATACGTCTCCAGCCACGCGGTCATCTCCGCCATGGTATAGCCCTTGGCACCATAGACCTTCTGCAATATCAGATTTTTCCACTCCAGCAGGTCCTGCAAGTGCGCCATCAGGCGATCGGGATACAGCAGTTCACCGGCCTGAATGGTCTTTTTCTGGTACTTATCGGAGTAGAACGGCGCGATGCCCTGCTTGGTGGAGCCGTACATCTTGTCCTTCAGGCGGGCCTCCTCCAGCGCGTCCAACTCCCGGTGCCACGGCAGCAGCAGGGAGGCCCGGTGGCTGACCATCAGGTTTTCCGGGGAGATGCTGACGCCCGCCGCGCGGATCGTTTCCATCTCCGTCACCAGGTTTTCGCAGTCCAGCGCCACGCCGTTGCCCAGGATATTCATCACGCCGGGGCGGAACACGCCGGAGGGGAGCAGGTGCAGGGCGAATTTGCCCATATCGTTGATAACGGTGTGCCCGGCGTTGCCGCCGCCCTGATACCGCACCACCACATCGTACTGCCCTGTCAGATAGTCCACCATGCGGCCTTTTCCCTCGTCGCCCCAGTTGATACCTACGATCGCGCAATTTGCCATGGTCGCTGCCTCCATTCCGTGTTATTTTCAAACGACGGTTCATTATACGCGCAGCAAGATAATAAGTAAAACATCGATTTAATATGTGGCGTATAAGTGAATTTAATAGCAAAGCGCACCCGGCACAACTGTATTGCGCCGGATCAAAAGCTGAAAAGCACACCCCATTGGGGTGTGCCTTTCGCATTTACTCTTGCAGGAGCTGTTCCAGCGCGGCCATCCGCAGGCATACGCAGAATACCTCCATGGCCTTCTCCAGCTCCTCCACCGGCGGCAGGGAAGGCGCGATGCGGATGTTGCTGTCCTGCGGGTCGACGCCATAGGGGAAGGTGGCGCCCGCGCCGGTCATGGTCACGCCGGCCTCCTTGCATAGCGCCAGCGTTCGTTTGGCCAGTCCCGGCAGGGTGTTCACAGACACGAAATAGCCTCCGGTGGGCTTTTGCCACGCGGCGATGCCCAGCGGCGCGATCTCCCGCTCCAGGCAGCGCAGCACGCACCGGAACTTAGGCCGCAGTATGGCGGCGTGCTGCTGCATCAGCGCCAGCGTGTGTGCCTTATCCTGCAAAAACAGTACATGGCGCAGTTGGTTGACCTTGTCGTAGGAGATCATTTGGATATCCATCAGCTTTTCCATGGACAGCTGTATGCTGATTTGAGTGCTGCCATTACCGCGGCTGGTGAGGGCGGAACTGTCAAACTGATGCGCAGCAAGACGTTTACGGATGATATGACTGTAAGCAATAATGTTACTATCGACCTCAACGGTAAGGAAGTTGTCTTTGAGGGCGAGAAGTCTATGAAAATCGACAGCGGCAAGACGATGACCCTGAAGGATACCGCAGGAGACGGCAGCCTGAGTGGTGTCACTGGTACAGTGATTGCGGCGGATGGCAGCGAACTTAATCAGAATAATGATGGTACTTATACTGTGCGTCCTGCTGAACAGCAGCCCACTCCACCGCGGTACTATTACAACTCTACTATCACTACTGACAGCAAGACCGACTCGCCCAAGACCTTCGACGCGGGCGTGGGTATCTACGCCGTGACGGCGGTGCTGTCCGTGACCGGCATGGCGTGGACCGCTAAAAAGCGTAACTAAGAGCAAATAAAAAAGAAAGCCCGTAAGGGCTTTCTTTTTTTGCCGCGCATCTGAAAACCCCTTGCAAAAGGGGAAGGAATATGTTACCATGTATTTTGTATACAGTATACCACGCACATGCAAGAGAGACTGCACTGCGTCCAAGCCCCGGCAGGAGAGGGAATATCAGCAAAATTTGCCGGTTTTGCTTGCTTTTTCCCGTAGCAGTGGGTATAGTGTGTATAGAGCCGCCTGCTGCGGTATAAAAAGAAGGGGGCATAGAGAGATGACAGCCTTCACACCGGTGGACCCCGCCAACCCTCAGCGCGAAACGATATATACCCAGCTGAAAAACGCCATCATCAACGGCGATATCGCGCCGGATGAGCGCATTGTCGAAACAAAATACGCCGATATTTTCCGCGTCAGCCGCACCCCCGTGCGCGAAGCCATCCGTATGCTGGAGCGTGAGGGGCTGGTGGTCTACGAGCCCCGTAAGGGCGCCGTGGCCCGGCCCAGGCTGACCCGTGCCGAGGTGGACGAGGTCTATACCATCCGTTCCGCCCTGCAGCTGCTCAGCGTGGATGCTGTGGTGCGGAACATCACCGACGCGCAGCTGGACGCTATGGAGGCCGACAACCGCGGCTGTGCCGAGGCGCTGGACAAGCATGACGTCGGTGCGTATTTCCGCCACCTGGACGAATTCAACGGCCTGTTGACCCAGAGCAGCAATATGCCCCTGCTCATCAAGCTCCTGGACCAGATCGAAAGCTACAGCGCCACCACGTCGTTTCAGAACCCGGAGCACGCCCGCTTCCGCGAGAGCGTGCTGTCCGATGACGAACGCCGCCGCCGTGCGTTGGCGGAGCACGAGGAGATCGTGGCGTCCCTGCGGGCCCGTGATGCGGATCGCCTCCGTCGGGTGCTCACAGCCCATACCGCTAACGTTCACGAGGCCGCACTCCAGCGCTACGGCAAGGAGGACTGACGCACAGACCCCATCTGCATGACGGATATGTACCATCTGCATGGCGGATATGTATCGCCCGCATGACGGATATGTACCATCTGCATAGCGGATATGTACCGTCTGTATGACGGAATGTACCGCCTGCACGAGACCCCTGTGACCTGTCATGGGGGCTTCTCCTGAAGACTAAGTGTATACAGTATACATATCAGAGGAGGCATTTATGGACTGGGACAGAGTCATCTACAACGGTACGGTGGTCAACGATGACGGTATGCAGCGTGCCGATATCTACATCCGTGACGGCCGGATCGCCGCCGTCACGTCCGAGCGCCTGCCCGGCACCGTCGGTGAAGCCACCGACGCTTCTGGCCGCTATATCCTGCCCGGCCTGATCGAGACCCACGTTCACTCCCGCGACGGCCGTCTGGCCACCGGCGAGAAGGAGGATTTCCGTTCCTCCACCGCGGCGGCTGCCGCCACCGGTATTACCACCGTGTTCGAAATGCCCAACTGCACCCCTACCATCCACTCGGCGGAGTCTCTCCGCGATCTTGTCTCGGTCATCCAGCCCAAGGCCCATGCGGATTTCTGCGTCTGGGGCCTGGCTTTGGGCGATGCCAATCTTGCCAGCCTGCCCGCTTTGGCGGAGGCCGGCTGCGTGGCCTTCAAATTCTTCTGGGGCTACGCGGTGGACCGCCGGGACAACAGCCTGATCTACAACTACCGTGAGGGCATGGACAACGTCCTCCCCCCCCCGGACGACGGCCAGATCTATCGCCTGTTCCGCGCCGTGAAGGCCACCGGCAAACGCCTGGGCATCCACGCAGAGAATTTCTCCATTGTTCGGGCCCTGACGCAGGAGGCCCTTGCCGCCGGCGCGCAGGACTACGCCGCATTGCTGCGTACCCGCCCCGTCAGCTGCGAGACCTCCATCATCGACACCGCCATCGACATGGCCAAGGAGCTCTCCATGCCCCTGCACGTCCTACATGTGGGTGTAGGCGACGGCGTGGAGCACCTCCGCCGCGCCAAGGCCGACGGCGTGGATGTCACCGCCGAGACCTGTACCCATTACCTGACCTTCACCGACCGCGACGCCCGCCGCTGCGGTGCGGTGATGAAGACTTACCCTCTCATCCGTACCGCCGCAGATCGCCAGGCAGTCTGGCAGGGCCTTGCGGATGGTACCCTGGACTGGGTCTGCTCAGATCACGCGCCCCACACCTGCGAGGAAAAGCACCGTTCCTTCTGGGATGCCCCCGCCGGAATCAGCGGTATCGAGGGTCTTTCTCCTGTGTTGCTCACCGCTGTCCACCGCGGCCTGCTGACGCTGCCCCGCGTGGCGGCGATCACCTCCGCCAATGCGGCCCGTACCTTCGGCCTCTATCCCCGCAAGGGCGTTATTCGCCCCGGAGCCGATGCCGACTTGGCCATTGTGGATATGTCCGCGGCCTACACCTTCCGTCAGGAGAAGATGTACTCTAAAGCCAAGTGGTCCCCCTATGACGGTATGTCCTTCCAGGGCCGGGTGGTCGAGACCATCCTCCGTGGCCGCACCACTATGCGTGACGGTCAGGTCCTGCCCGACTGCTTCGGCCAGTTCCTGCCGGTCTGCACCAAATAGCTTGTTTTCTTCCTTTACTCCTTTTCCTCCCCCTTGCACCGAACGGCTCCCGGGCGCGCGCCC